>JAABUN010000362.1_pt1 | contig 119022 bp, 114 predicted proteins | sample 5559311 | NCBI WGS metagenome assembly JAABUN01 (sample SAMN10711877, study PRJNA513370) | rock metagenome | isolation source: Antarctica rocks | place: Antarctica: Victoria Land, Siegfried Peak sud | reverse complement strand
TAGACCGCCCGCCTCCCCACGCCGCGCACGGCGGCTCTCGCCACCCCGCGCGTCCCGGTTCCGCCAACGCCCCCGCCAGAACGGGTCGCCCCCGCCTCGCTTCAGTGTGCTCACTTGTCTAACGTGCTTGGTGGTGGCCCCGTCAACGTTTCAGGGCCACAAGGTTGCCCTCGTTCCCGAGGGCTCCGCAATCATAGCGTCGAAGATAGCGAGTGTCAAGGGATCGTCAACATCACTTCTCACGACAGCCACCTGGCGTCTTGCGGGCCACCGGAACAAGGTTCGGGAACGAACCGAATGCTCTGTCGGCCAGGAATTGGAGCATACTGTCGAGCCAATACTCGTTATTGCTGGTTCCCGTGTGCGCAGGGTTCCCGAGGTCACCTCATGAAGCCATTGATCGGTATAACGCCTTCTCCAAGCGTCGATGAAGCACCCCACGGATCGTTCTTCCGTTACGCCCTCTCACGGATCTATGTCGATGCTGTGCAGGCAGCGGGCGGCATTCCGGTGATCCTGCCCGCGAGCGAGTGGGACGTGACGTCGCTTCTCGCGCGTCTCGACGGGCTGATTCTGAGCGGCGGCGGCGATATCGATCCCGCCGCGTTCGGTGCCCCCCACGTCCATCCGCTGATCTGTGGAATCGATGAGGAGCGCGATCGATTCGAGATCGCGGCCTGGCGTTGCGCGGTCGCGACCGACCTGCCGGCGCTGTGCATCTGTCGCGGCATCCAGATAATGAGCGTCGCCCAGGCCGGTTCACTGATCCAGCACATTCCTGATGCCGTTGGACCAGCGGTGACGCATCGGCAGCACGAACAGGGCAAGGGCAGAGACGATGTCGGTCACCCGGTGATGCTCGTGGATGGAGATCATCCGCTCCGGCGGATCCTGAATCGGGACTGCCTCGAGGTGAATTCGTTTCATCATCAGGCCGTGCTTGCTCCGGGCAACGATCTCGAAGTCGTCGCTACCGCCCCAGATGGTGTGATCGAAGGGCTCTGGCATCCAGAAATGCGATTCGGACTCGGGGTGCAATGGCATCCGGAGATGTTGGCGGCCGCGCATCCAGCGCAGGCGGCCCTCTTCACGGCCCTTGTCGAGGCGGCGACAACGAGATAACGAGAAAGGGACGAGGTCTGACCTCGTCCCTTTCCACCTTCACTCTATCCCTTGGATCGCACCAAACGTATGTTAGCTGGCGATCGTCAGCGGCTGCCGCTCTTGGGCGACCTGGGCCTCCACCTCCGGCGTGGCACGCAATCGACGGCGCTCCTTGAACTCCTCGGGCATGGCCGCTTCGAGCACGTCATCCATCGTGTCAGCCAGGATGAACGTCATGTCCTTGTGCAACTCCGCCGGGAGATCGTCGAGATCGACCTCGTTGCGACGTGGCAACACGAACGTCGTGACCCCGGATCGCCGCGCGGCGAGCGCCTTGTCCTTGATCCCTCCGACCGGGAGAACCTGCCCTCGCAGGGTAATCTCGCCGGTCATCGCCACGTCCTCCCGAACCGGAACTCCGGTCAGCAGCGAGGTCAGCGCAGTGGTCATCGCGGTTCCGGCCGACGGGCCGTCCTTGGGAATCGCGCCCGCGGGCACGTGCAGGTGGATGTCGCTGGTGGCGTAGAACTCCGGATCCAGCGCGAGGTCCCTGGCGCGGGATCGCACGAAGGAGAGTGCCGCGGTCGCGGATTCCTTCATCACGTCGCCGAGCTGACCAGTGACCGTCAGTGACCCCTTGCCCGGCATCCGGGTCGCTTCGATGAACATGATGTCGCCGCCGACGGCGTTGACGCCGACGCCAATCGAGACACCAGGCTGTGACGTACGCGCCGCTCGCTCTTCATAGAAGTAGCGCGGGCGCCCGAGAAAGTCACGAATCTCCGCCCTGCCGATGGAGTCCGGCACGTCACGGCCCTCCACGACCGCCGTCGCGAGCTTGCGGCAGGCGGTGCCGATTTCCCGTTCGAGATTTCGCACGCCCGCCTCGCGCGTGTAGTGCTGAATGATCGCGATCAGCGCTTCATCGGTCCAGGTGACACGGTCTTCTTCAAGACCGTTGGCCTTCATCTGCTTGGGGACGAGATAGCGGCGCCCGATCTGGAGCTTGTCCTCATCCGTGTACCCGCTCAGCTCGACGATTTCCATGCGGTCCCGGAGAGGGATCGGAATGGTATCGAGAAGGTTGGCGGTCGCGATGAACATGACGTTGGAGAGATCGAACGCCACGTCGAGATAGTGATCCCGGAAGGAGTTATTCTGCTCCGGATCGAGCACCTCCAGGAGTGCCGAGGACGGATCGCCTCGCCAGTCGTTTCCGATCTTGTCGACCTCGTCGAGCACGAAGACGGGATCGTTCGCTCCCGCACGACGAATGGCCTGGATGATCCGGCCCGGCATCGCTCCGACATAAGTGCGCCGATGTCCGCGGATCTCCGATTCGTCCCGCACCCCACCAAGCGACATCCGGGTCATCTCGCGACCCATGGAACGCGCGATGGACTGGGCGAGGCTGGTCTTGCCGACCCCGGGAGGGCCGACGAAGCAGAGGATCGGTTCCCGGTTGGGGAGGGGTTCGGCCCCCTCCTCGGCATCGGCGAGCTGTGCCTGCTTGAGCTTGCGGACAGCCAGGTATTCCAGGATTCGATCCTTGATCTTGTCAAGACCGTAGTGATCCTGATCGAGCACCCGGCGGGTTTCCGCAATGTCGATCTGTGCCTCCGTGCTCGTTGACCACGGCAGGGAAACCAGCCAATCGAGGTAGGTCTTGATCACGCCATACTCCGCCGCCGCCGGTGGCAGCTTGCTCAGCCGGTCAAGCTCGCGCCGCGCCTCCCTCGCCGCCTCTTCCGGCATGCCCGAAGCGTCGATCCGTTCGCCGATCTCGGCCGTCTCGGTCTCGCTCTCCGAGCCTTCGCCGAGTTCCTTCTGGATCGCCTTCAACTGCTCGCGCAGGAAGTAATCGCGCTGGGACTTGCTCAGCTCCTCCTGGACGTCGGTCTGGATCTTCTTCCCGAGTTCGAGAACATCGAGCTCCTTGGTCAGGAACGCATTCAATGTGCGCAGCTTATCCCTCACCGAATCGATCTCGAGCAGCTCCTGACGCTCGGTCGGCTCCATCCGAAGATTCGTCGCGACCATATACACGAGCCGGCGCGGATCTTCATCAACGTTCAACGCGGCGGTGACCAGCTCGTCGGGCAAGTGCGGCACGAGCGCGACGAGCCGCTGAAAGAGGTCGAGCGTGTTGCGCATCAGCGCCTGAATCTCAACCGACTCTTCCGTCGCTTCCGGAATCCGCCGCACCCGGGCAATGAGGTAGGGCTCCTCCTGGGTCACCTCGAGGACGCGCATGCGTTCGACTCCCTGCACGGCGAGCCGAACGGAGCCATCGGGAACGCGCATCATCTGGTGGATAGTCGCTATCGTTCCGATCTCGAGAATGTCGTCCGGGCCGGCACCTTCCTGGTCAGCATCCTTCTGCATGACGAGGGCGACGGTCCGTTCCGCCGCCATCACGTCATCGATCAGCCGCAAGGATCGCTCCTGGGCGGCGGCAAGGGGAATGAGCGTCATCGGAAAGACGACGGTTCCCTTGAGCGGAAGCAGCGGAAGTGTCTCGTCTTCCTGGTCTGGCGCCGGATCTTCCACCGCACCGGGCACCGATGTCTCGTCGCGTCCATCCGGAGCCTCGGCCCCGGGTCCGTCCGACGTGATGCTCGCCTCGTCCGGGAACGTATCAGTGTCGGGCAGGGGCGACATGGCATTGCTTGATTCTGCTTCGTTCATTGAATCGATCCGGGTTTCATTGTCATCATTGTCATCGTCGTCATTCTGATCGTCTTGCGGTTTGCGATTCCGGTCTTTGTCGATGGTCGAGTCGGTCATGCGTTACTCCGATCGCGACGAATATCCACATCCTGTGAAGATTCCGAACTGGACGCTGTGGACACGATGGTTGTCGGTTGGGTCAGCGGAACCGAGACACGAAGGAAGCCATTTTCATAGGAGGCCGTGGCGCCCTCAGCATCGACCGGGATTGGCACGACAACGTCGATGGCGAAGTCACCATAGGCAATCCGCGCCTGGTGAAAGGATCGATGATCGCAGGCCGCCGGATCGGGACGATGCCCCCGAAGCGAGATGGTGTCGCCTTCGATCATGACCTCGATCTGCTCTCGATCGAGGCCCGCGATCTCGGCAACGACCTCGATCGCGTCGGTCGTTTGGTACACGTCGAGAGGGGGCCGCCATTCGGTGTGACTGCGGCTGGACATCATCGCGCGAAACAATTCATCGATCTCGGGCGATCGACGAACATGCTGAGGAGGTCTTCCGCGTCGAACGACAATCATGGGTTCTCCTTGGTCTGACGCCGGACGCGATAGCTGACCGTTGATTCCTATCCGGTGCCACTGATGATAATTATACGCTCCCGGTCAACTAGTTGCTATGGTGCATGTCAAGGTTGGATTTGTCGCAATCATCAGCATGCGCCCGAAGCCTTGTGACGCATCCGGCCCCAGGGACGGGGCTGGCGTCGCCACCTGGCCGCGAGTGAAGCTCCGCGAGTCTCGGGTCGCGTCCGATCGGCCCTACGGCAGGTTCAACACGATCAAGGTAAAAGCACCCCAGGCCAGGATGAACAACTGAAGCAGCCGGTCCCGGACGAGAAGCATCTCCGGTGCACCACCGAGGCCGCGCTGAAACACGAGGAACATGTACCGGCCGATCGCCATGGCCACAAACGGCACCGTCACCACGAGTGCGTTGTCGGTGCTGGCGGAGTTCGTCACTAACGAATAAACGAGGTAGGCGACGACGCTGGCGATCGCGGTGAGCCTCACTGCCCAATCGAGCTGCCGGCGCGAATACCCGCTCAAGGCATCACGGTGCTCTCCGGCGGCGCCGTTGAACAGCAGAAACTCGTTGCGGCGCTTGCCGAATCCCAGGAACAACGCGAGCAGGAAGGTGCAGAGGAAAAGCCATGGCGACATTGGCACATCGACGGCCAGTGCGCCGCCCATCGCCCGGAGCAGGAACCCACTGGCAATCGCGACGACATCGATTCCCGCGTAGTTCTTGAGGAGGTACGTATACGATGTCGCGAGGACCACGTAGGCGACGACGCAGGCCGCGAACGGCCAGGCCAGAGCAATGGATATCGAGATCGCGACCGTCACGAGCACCGCGGCCGTGACGCCAGCGGCCTTCGCGGTGGTCGCTCCCGAGGCGATCGGCCGCTTCTTCTTGAGCGGATGAAGCCGGTCGCGGTCCCGATCGTGCCAATCATTGACGATGTACATGGCGCTGCTCGTGAAGCAGAACGCGAGCACAGCGAGCAGGGCCCGCGCCAGTTGCGCCGGCTCGTCGGCCTCCCCACTGAAGATCACCCCCGCCAAAACGACGGCGTTCTTCGTCCATTGCACGGGGCGAAGCATGTGGATGAGAGCGGTCAACAGGCGAGTCGCCGGCTCATGTACGACCGTGCGGGAGTCGCGATCCGGCGCTTCACGGAGCGCCTCAGCGAATGGACAACTGCCGTCGTGGTGCTGAACTCGCCGGTTGAGTGGTGAACTGTCACGTCCGCATCAGTTCCCGGTCTCCGGCTTGAGCGCGGAGACGGTGACATTGAACGGATCACCCCAGAGCAGCCAGCCACTCGCGCCGAATTCCTCGGCGGCGTCGATCTGAGCCCGGACATCATCGGCGTTGTAATCCCGCAAGCCATTGAAACCGTATGAGAAATCCTGCAACCAGGGCCGGAACTTGGCCTTGGCGCCCGGAGCGTTCTCCTCGGCGCGTTGCAGGCTCTCGAAGATTGTTTCGTAGGGATAGTCGTTGGGATGGCCCGGCGCGGAAGCGATGTTGCCCTCACTGAAATGGGATGGATAGATCATCATGCACACATAATCGAGGTACGGCTCGAGCGCACTGAAGCGCTGCCCAATATACTGCTCATCATCGACGATCGTCACGAACCCGAAGAGATCGGCGGCGAGCTTGCCACCTCGTTCGAGAATTGCCTCGTAGCTCCGCTTCATGAACTCGGTAATCGCCGCCTCCCGTGCTTCGGCGGTGTAATCCACGCCGAAATCGGCCGTCTCGAGGTCGCCGTCGGAGGGAAACCTGACGTAGTCGTACTGGACTTCATCGAATCCCAGGTCGATCACCTCGGTCGCCACCGCGATGTTGGCGTCCCACAGCTCTTCATTGAACGCGCTGACCCAGGCAACGCCCATCTCGTTGACCCAGAGTCCGCCGGACACATCCTTGACGGCCAGGTCGGGGCGCGCATTCGCGACCAGGGGATCCTGAAACACCACGAGTCGAGCGATCGCGTAGATGTCGTTGTCCCGGAGCTTGGCGATGATCTCTCCAATATCCATGATCGGGTTCACGGTCCCGGCATCTCGGAAGAACGCAACCTGACTGTCGAAGTAGATCGTGTCCTGTTTCACATCGATGACGATGGCGTTGACCTCGGTCGTATTCGCGATCTCGATCAAGGTGTCAAGCGCACCAGGGGTGGTCAGCACCGACCAGTTCGCATAGAGCCCGTTGATCGCACGCGACTCCAGCACCAGGTTGGCGACCGTCCCGTTCGCGAGGGTTGCCTCGGAAGATGCGTATCCGGAGGCGCTGACGTGGACCGTCGCGCCGTCCCCTACACCGGCGATCGAAAAAGTGCCATCCCCAGCCGTGATGGCGGTAGCCTCACCTGATTCCACGATGGCGCCATGGATCGGCTCCCTAGCGGCACTCATCACCACGCCGCTCGCGGTCGCCAGCTTCATGGCGATGTCGCGCGTCTCCTTGCCTTCCAGCGGATGCTCGACCTTGCCGTAGGATCCCGCGTCGATCGCAAGCGTGCCGGCCACCGGAACGTTGTCGAAGCGATACGTTCCCGTTGCACCAGATTGTTCCGATGCCACCGTGAGCCCGTTGGCATCCTGGATCGAAAGCGCCGCGCCCGCGATCGGCGCGCCGCTCGTCGCGTCGGTCACGGTCCCGCCAAGCGTCGTAGGGCGGAGAGCGACCATCTGTCGATTCGCGGTATCAGCGGCTACCTTCCCATCCATCGTCCCGTACCCGGCCGCTTCGACCTTGATCCGGGCTCCTTCGCCGGGCCGCTCCACGACGACGTTCCCGGATTCGTCGGACGCGTAGACATCGGAGCCGACGGTTACTTGCGCAACCGCGAGAGGTGTCCCGGTGACGGCGTTGGACACATTGAGTATGAGCAGGTCGGGAGAGCGCTCGGGTCCGGCCACAAGGGTGACCGCCAGGAAAAGAAGCGCCAGCGGCAAGAGCAGGCTGAAGCGCCACCCGAGCCACGGCCACCACCGAGAACGGCCGGGCCGGCGACTGAGCCGCCGACCGGCGAGCAAACTCGGGGCAGGCATGGGCTTGCCGGAAGGATGTCGAGGAGTCAATTGACGAACTCGATGCATGGGACTGTTCATCCATCGGTGCTGACGCACCATCAAATCGCATGAGGAACACGGCTCGGCCCGATCCCCACACTACTGGTGTCGATCGTGGAGTTCACAAGACCTGAACCAAACGAGAACTACCCCATCGATGTAGACCAAGTATAGCGAAGTCCGGCGGACACTCCGCTCGACACGGACGTCGCTTGCCGTGGCAGTCGCACCTGATCGGGTCGACTGTGTTTGACACTGCTCGCTCCCGAGCCGGATAATCCTCACCAGATTGTGCCGATTTTCACGTTCGGCTTGGGGACCGCCGGGTTCACATCAAAGGGCTTGAGTGAAGCTGCACGTATCCGACGTCTTCGAGGCAATGGCCGCGGACCTGACCCTGGTTGATCGCCGGGTGTCGCGGGCAGCCGAACTCGACTTCCCAATCGTTTCCACGATGGTCCGGGATCTCGTGAAAGCGGGTGGAAAGCGGCTACGTCCGCTGCTTTTGTTGCTTGCCTGTCGTGGCTTCGACTATGACCTCGAACGTGCGGTGACCGCGGCGGCCGGCGTTGAGCTCCTGCATACCGCGTCTCTTGTGCATGACGACAACATCGATCGCGCGGCAATCAGGCGTGGCACGCCCACACTGAATACGCAGCTTTCGGCGGGCGCGGTAATCCTGATCGGCGATTATCTCTTCGCGCAGAGTGCGATTCTCGCCGCGGCGACCGGCGATACGAGAGTCGTCACGATTTTTGCGTCCTCTCTCTCCGACATCTGTCATGGCCAACTGCGGGAAACACTCGACGCCCACCGGCTGACGCAACAACGAGAGGATTACGACAAACGGATCTACGGCAAGACCGCGGCTCTCTTCGCGGGCGCGGCCGAGATGGGAGCCGTGATTGGCAGGGCCCCGGAAGATGCCATCCAGCAGCTTCGTTCGTTCGGTCTTGAAGTCGGGATGGCGTTTCAAATCATTGACGATGTGCTCGACCTGCGGGAAGGAAATCAGGTTCTTGGCAAACCCGCCGGAAACGACCTTCGCCAGGGGGTCGTGACACTGCCAACGATGATCTTCGCCGCCGGGCATGGACCCAAATCCGAGATGATGACGACCCTTGAAGCGATCGTATCGGGGGAGGAAACCCGCGATGAGGTCATCGACGAGGCGGTCCATGCGATCCGGCTTTCCGGAGCGCTCGAAGAGAGCGAAGCCAGAGCGGCCGAGTTCACCCGCCAAGCCGCCGAACGGCTCGACGCTGTGCCGGATCCGGAAACCCGAGCGTTTCTGTTCGACATCCTGAACCTTGCCGTGGTCCGCTCTGCCTGACGCTATCACGACTCCGATCTTTCCGCCGGAACCTTCCCCGTCGGCGCCCGCGGAGTACGCTGCATTGGAGCGTGTCGAATGAGTCCGCGACGGCACCGCAACTCGAATGTATTTCACGCCCATGCCACCGAAACTAGGGTCTGTCTGCAAAGCCGTGGTCCCCGTGGGCGATGAGTCCACCCCGACGCCACGAACGGAGCGATGCGCGAGGGGCGAACCTGGCACCGCCGCTGCCCCCGCGGCGGCCGCGCACGGTGCGCCCCGCCCACGCCCACCGCACCGTCCGCAATGGCATCCTCGGGATGGTACGGCGCGGTGCCCCCTGGCGCGCCCCGCCGGAGCGGGATGGCTCCGCGAAGCCGGTCTCCAGCCGGGTCCAGCGCTGGCGCGACGCCGGAATCGGGGCCGGGGGGTGACGGACGCCGCAGACCGAGGCGGCGCGGGGCGATGCCTTGGATGGCTCCCTGACGATGATCGCCGGCACCAGCATCCGCGCCCACCCGCCCGCGGCGGGGGCCAACCAGGGGGCGCCGATCCCCACCTCGGGCGCCGCCGGGGCGGCTGGGGGAGCAACCTCCAGTGCGTGACCGGACGCGCCGGCACGCCGGTCGTCGTCGCGCTGACCGCCGGCCAGCGGCACGAGCGCCCACGGGCGATTCCTTTGCTGGAGCAAGCGACCGCGCGGATGTGGCCCGAGGCGGGTGCGGGCGACAAGGGCGCTCGTGGCAGCGCGTGGCGCACTGGGCGGCGGGCGCGGGCGATCGACGCGGTGATTGCCGATCGGGAGGATGCATCCGGGGACCCCGCGTCCGACCGCGAAGCCGATCGCGAACGCCCCACGATCGCGCGGGCGATCAACCGCCTCACGCGCTTGCGGCGGATCGCGGCCCGCGACGACACGCTCGCCAGCAGCGACCTGGCGATGGTCACGATTGCCATGATCCTGGAGTGGCGGCCGCTTTGCCGACAGACCCTAGTCGACCTTGCGAAGATCGGCGATGTCGCTGGACCCGGAGAGGCCCAGCGTGTCCGTTAGCAAGCCGAGCAGCTTTTGCGCATCCACCGAGGTCGCGACCCGCGGCCCCGAGCCGGCGATCAAGGCCATGGTCTTGCCCCGCTGCTCGCCGCTCAGCGTGACCGAGACCCGGTGTGGATCGCCCGCCACCAGGTTGGGGTACATCGCGACCGCGAGGGCAAGGGGGTCGTGGAGAAAAAAGCCTTCCATGTCACGCTCCGTGAAAGTGCGCGCAAGGATCTGCCGGAGCAGACCGGCGCCTCCAGGCGCGTCCGGAGCGATTCGTTCCCAAACATCCCGAGTCAACGCGGTCTGATGGGTGACATCCAGCCCGACCAGCGTGATGTCCGCGAAGCCCGCGCTGAAGACCTGCTCAGCCGCGTCTGGATCCACGTACACATTGAACTCGGCGTGAGCCGTGACATTACCAGGAACGAAGAACGCACCGCCCATCACGACCACCTTGGCGATCTGTCGGGTGATCTCCGGACGAACGTTCAGGGCGATCGCGAGGTTCGTCAGTGGCCCCAGCGTCACGACCGTGAGCGCCCCGGCATGCACCTCGGCGGCCCGGATGATCGCCGCCGGCCCAGCCACCGGAGCCTCCCTCGCGTTCCCCGTGGGAAGCTCCGCACCACCCAGCCCGTTGGCGCCATGGACGTCGGTGGCAGCCTGATACGCCGCTACGAGAGGATGGCTTGCGCCGCGATGGACCGGCACCGCGCCTGCGTTGAGATATGACAACACATCAATCGTGTTGCGCGTGGCGGCATCAATCGGGACGTTCCCGGCGACGGTCGTCACTCCCACCAGGTTTGCGCCGGTCTCGGTTGCCAAAGCCAGCGCTACGGCGTCGTCGACCCCGGTATCGACATCAATCAGAATCGGATCGCCAACGGGGTGAGCAGAGGGTGATTGGTCCCGCATCGGTGATGTGCTCCCAGCGGCGCGCCTACATCGTCCTGGCGACCGCGGCTTCCCACGAGGAAACCGGTGGCGTCTCGGTCATTTGCGGCTCGGTGACGACGTTGAGGAACGTTGGCTTGCCGCTCGCCAGTGCGTTCGCCAGAACTGGTTCGAGATCATCGGGATCAGTTACATGGTGGCCATCGAACCCGAACCCCCTCGCGATCGCGGCATAGTCCAGGTTTGTGAAATCGACCGAATAGTACCGCCGATCGTGATAGAGATGCTGCAACTGCTTGATCCAGCCAAAGGTGCCGTTGCCGCACTGTATCAGCACGACTGGCAGGTTGAGGCGGCTGATGGTCTCCAGCTCGCCGACCGACATGCCGAACGATCCATCTCCGAGCATCCCGATCGTGCGCTTTCGAGGAGCCGCCAGGTGAGCCCCGACGACGCCAGGAATGGCGTACCCGAGCCCGCCGTGGGCGCGGGGGATGACGGTGGTGCGGCCTGCCACCCGCACCTGATACTGAGCCGCGAGATATGGAGTCGGCGTGCCTGGATCGGCGACGATGATCGTGTCGTCATCGAACAGCTTGCGCATGGTCGCGACGAGTCGCTGCGGCTTGATCGGCTGCGCCGTGCTGTCCGTTTCACCCTGAATGGATTCGAAGTAGCCACGCCGTTCGGCTTCGAGCCGGGCGAGACGCTCGGTCGCCGCCGCTTTCGTCCCGGTGGTCGAACCGATGGCCGCCATGAGGTCCTCGAGTGTCGCCTTCGCGTCTCCATGTAGCGTTGCACTTGAAGGATATGTATTGCCGATCTCCTTCCCCGACATGTCCAGGTGGATGGTGACCGGCGGATTCGCGCGATCCGGAAGCGTCCATGCCGATGTGGTCGTCGAGTCGGTCCGCGTCCCAACGAAGAACACCAGATCGGCTTCGCGGATCCACTGATTGGCATAGGTACGCGCCCCGTTTCCGCCAACCACCCCGATTGAGCATGCGCTCGTCTCGGCGATCGCTCCCTTTCCATTGATGCTCGTTCCGACCGGGATGCCTGTCGATTCCGCGAGACGCGTCAGCTCCCCCCAGGCCCTGGAGGTCAGGACACCTCCTCCGGCAACGATCACCGGCCGCGCGGCGCGGGTGATCAAATCCGCCGCCCTTTGCACTTCCCCCGCGTCGGCGCGGGGTCTCGATCGCGGAGCAAACCCACGGGACGGCAGGGCCGCGCGCGCCGCCGTACCCTCTTCCTCCTCCAATACGTCGGAGGGGAGCGAGAGATGCGCGGCGCCTGGTCGATCGCTGGTCGCCAGCCGCACCGCGCGATGCACGGCGTCTTCCATTCCGGCAGCGCGGTTGACCCGCTCCGACCACTTGGTGAGCGGGCGAAACAACGCAACCTGGTCGAGCTCGGTGAGGACTCCACGATGCTCTTCGCCGACGGGCGTGTCCGAGGTCAGGCAGAGCATCGGGATGGCTGACCCGTGCGCTTCGGCAACACCGGGAACGATGTACGTCGCGCCACCACCGCTGGGCCCCTCGCAGACTCCGATCCTTCCGGAAACGCGGGCATACACGTCGGCCATGAACGATGCCGAGCGTTCGTCGCGGGTCATGATGTGGGTGATTGCCGGTTCATGATACAAGGCATCGTAGAAGGCCATCCCCGTGTCGCCCGGCAACCCGAAAATGTGTTCTATACCGTGCGCTCGGAGCGCGTTCACGAGTGATTGGGCACCGTTCATCCAAAAGCCCTGACCTTTCGTCCGTCCGCGCTGATGTGGATCGTTCAAGGCACCAGGCGGACGCCGATTGAGACATCGTTGACATTCGTGCCCGTTGGTCCGGTCCGGATCAGCTCGCCGCTCCGGTCGAAGTATCCGCCGCTATCGTTTCGGACCAGCGCGCCGTTGGGATCGAGACCCTTCCTCCGAGCCTCGCGGATGGTCTCCGCGCTCGTCATCGCTCCAGCGGCATCGACCGTGCCGTCCTGTCCATCCGAAGCGATGCTGGCGACCGCCCACCGATCCCCGCCTGTCGCGCTCATGAGATGTAGGCCCGCCGCGAGCGTGAACTCGGTATTCCTGCCTCCGATCCCCTCACCAGCGACGGCGACTGTCGCTTCTCCGCCGCCGATCACGATGTCAATATCGTCGCTCGCAACGATCAGGTGCTGGGCGAAGGAACACCCGAGATCCCGAGCTTCACCTTCCTGACGTCGCCAGGCAATCGACATGCGAAGTTGGCGCTGCTTCGCTTCAGCGTCAATTGCGTCGATGAAGAAATCGTTATCGGCCAGAATCCGGAACTCGTCACGGTCCTCCCCGATGTTGGCCGCCTTCTGTCGGGGAGCATCTTCTCCCAATGCTTCGACCACCGGTCGAGGAACGCTGCCGACGAGGTTGTAGCGCCGCAGGATTCGCAGCGCTCCGGCCCGGTCCGGCACCCGATTCAAGGTAGGTCCCGAGGCGATGATCTGGGGGTCGTTCCCCAGCACATCGGAAAGAATCAGCGTTGTGCACCGGGCATGCCCGATCAGGCGGCGCAATCCGCCCCCCTTGACTTCACTCAGCTCACCACGAACGGCATTCAGATGGTCGATCGGCGCTCCGGCCCGCAGGAGCAGGGAGGTCGTGACCTGGAAATCGGCAAGTGTCACGGGTGGCCGCGGCAGTTCGAGCAGAGCGGACCCTCCGCCGGAAATGAGAGCAAGCACCAAAGCCCCGGCATCCAGCCCGGAGACCGCCTCGATGATGGCCCGCGTCGCATCCAGGCCGCGCTGATCTGGAACCGGGTGAGCGGCCTCGAAGACGCTGAACCCGGAGGGAGGGCTGGCGGCGTGACCATCCTTGGTAAGGATGATTCCAGACGTGATCCGGTCGCCAAGCACATCACGGGCACCCGCCGCCATCGGTGTCGCCGCCTTGCCGATCGCGATCACGATCGGTCGCGTGTCACCGACCAGCGAAGGGTCGGACGTCAGGATCTCGGCGACCGTCCGGCGTGGGTCCACGGCGGCGAGACCGGCTGCCAGCAGGCTGTCGACAAGTGCCCGCGCCTCGGTCAGTGTGCGGACACGTTCACTGCTCATACGAGGTCGTTCTCGGCCCGGAGCGCGGTCAGCGCGGCATCGAGATCGGGAGCGATTGGAGCGGTAAATGTCTGGCGGCTCCCATCCACCATGGCAATCCCGAGCGTCGCGGCATGCAGGAATTGGCGATTGATGCCGATCTTGCTCGCGGCGCGCGCCGACTTCGGGGAGCCATAGAGGATGTCACCGACGACAGGAAACCCGATCATCGCAAGGTGGACACGGATCTGATGCGTACGGCCCGTTTCGATCGCCACCTCGAGCAGGGTCGTCTCCTCGAACCGCTCGGTGACCGTGAAGCTGCTGCGCGCGTCGCGACCTGAGCGGACCGCCGCCATCCGCAACCGGTTGGCGGCGTCGCGCCCGATCGGCACGTCGATCGATGCCTCCTCTTCATCGACCCGGCCGGAAACAAGCGCGATGTAGGTCTTCTCGACGGTCCGCTCCTGCCATTGCCGGACGAGCGAGTTGTGGGCGCGGTCCGACTTGGCGACAACCATCACTCCGGACGTGTCCTTGTCCAGCCGGTGGACGATGCCGGGGCGGTTGGTTCCGCCGATGTTCATGTCTGGGGCGTGAAAGAGCACGGCATTGACGAGCGTGCCTCGCAGATGGCCTGGAGCGGGATGAACGACCATGCCCGACGGCTTGTTGATGACCAGGACGTCGGCGTCCTCGAACAGGATGTCGAGCGGGATGTCTTCCGGGAGGGCTTCGACCGATTCGATCTCCGGAAGCGAAACGGTGACCACCTGGCCCGGCGTCATCTTGAAGGCGGCGCGCCGGGGCACCCCGTCGACAAGCACAAGGCCACCCTCGACCAACGTCTGCAGGTAGGTCCGGCTGAGGTCCGGGATTCCCGCGGAGACAAAGCGATCGAGCCGCTGATTGATGTCCTCTCGGGCGGGACGCAGCTCGACGATCTCCATGTCCTTCTCTTCCCCAGATCCGTTATCCGTTGACACGATGCGCTTTCTCGCTTCCGTTCGTTGCGCTCACATTTTCCGTGGTTCCGGATCGTCCGGCTCCCGCTCCTCAGCCAGCACTGACCCGGCGATCAGGACAAGCCCGACCGTGATCGCGGTATCGGCCAGGTTGAACTTCGGCCAGATGCCGACGGCCAGAAAATCGGTGACGTGACCGATTCGGATCCGGTCGACGATGTTCCCGGCCGCTCCTCCAACGATGAGTCCGAGGGCGACTCCCTGAAGTCGATCGTGCTTCGCCCCTCGAAGGAGGTAGGTGAAGAGCGCGGCGACGACCAGCGCGATCAGCGTCAGGAGCCAGACACGACCGGCCAGGAGACCGAACGCGGCGCCAGTGTTCTCGACGTACTCGAACGCCAGAAATGGTCCGGCGATCTCCCAGCGGTGGCGTTCGGCGTCCCGCCCCAGCCAGTCGCTGATCGCACGCTTGGAGAGTTGGTCCAGCCCCAGCGTAACGACGACAACCGCCACGACCACGAGCCAAGGGCGCGCCGGGCTCGCTAACGACCGGATCATGAGCGATACCCAGTCGCGAAGTGAAGCGGGATGAAAAACTTGGAACCGACCAGCTCAAGCATGGGCGAAACGCGTCCCCGGAAGATGGTAGCACGGCTGCGAGCGACCGCTGGCGAGAGAGAAGTCCCGCCAAGGCGTTTATACTCGCGGCGGCACTCGCGGAGGCGCACCGGTCTGAGGCATCCGTCGATCGGTCTCGCTCGTGCTCACTGGTCAGGAGAATCGTGACGTGACGTCGCAACCCAAACTTCGCTTGGTGATCGCTGGTGGCGGTACCGGTGGGCATGTACTTCCGGCGGTCGCCGTAATCGAGGAGCTCCGCAACCAGGATATCGATTCAGACATATTGTGGATCGGCAGCCATGGAGGCGTCGAGCGCTCGATCGCGGAAGGCCAAGACATCCTGTTCATGGCGATCCAGACCGGCAAATTGCGGCGGTATGCCTCAATCGAGACGGTCACCGACGCCTTCCGGATCCCGATCGGTATCGCCCAGGCGTGGCGTCATGTTCGCGCGTTCAAGCCAGACGTTATCTATAGCACCGGCGGCTCGGTGAGTGTGCCGACCGCCTTGAGTGGCTCGCGCTCCGCTCCGGTGTTGACCCACGAGCAGACGGCCCAGATCGGGCTTTCAAACCGGACCCTGGCCAAGGTCGCATCGACGTTCGCGGTGGGATTCGAGGACACCGCGCGGCAGGCACGCCAGATCCACGGCCACGTGGTCCTGACCGGCAACCCTGTCCGCTCCTCCCTGTCCACCGGAAACCAGGAGAGCGGGTACGCGGCGTTCGGCTTCTCCCGCGAGCTGCCGGTGATCTACGTCACTGGCGGAGCGCGGGGCGCCAGCCCGCTCAACCAGCGAATCGAAGAGCTGCTCCCTGATCTGCTCGAGGTCGCGCAAATCGTCCATCAGGTTGGACCAGCGAGCGCGAACGCCGATCTCGAGCGACTGACATCGTTGAAAGGCAATTTTCCTGCGCACCTGGCCCGGCGCTATGCAGTCAGGGATTTCATCACGACCGAGCTCGCCGATCTGTACGCGATCACGGATTTGGTGATCGGCCGGGCTGGAGCAGGGACGATCAGCGAGCTCGCGTATCTCGGACTTCCGTCGATACTGATTCCGCTCCCCGGGACGTGGGGAGACGAACAGCGCAAGAACGCCCGCGTTCTCGAATCCGTTGGCGGGGCGGTCTATCTGGAGCAATCGGTTGCCACGCCGGAACGACTCCTCGCGGAGATCAGGGACCTGATCCTGTGGCCAGACCGGCTGCGGGAGATGGCGGCCGCGAGTACGTCGATCGCCCGGCCGGACGCCTCAGCGAGGCTGGTCGACGAGCTGCTCGCGCTCGCACGAGCGGATCGCTAACCGATGGCCGCTTCGATCGCGTCGGTGATGTTGGCGCAGCGAACGATCTCGATCGGATGAGAGCGATCGAGCGACGCCCCGCCGGCGGGAATGATCACGCGCGTAAACCCCAGCCGCGCGGCCTCGTTGATCCGGCGATCGAGCTGGTTGACCGATCGCAACTCCCCAGAGAGGCCGATCTCGCCGATCATCGCGCTCGTCCGGTCGACCGGGATGTCCTTGATGCTGGAGGCAATCGTGATCGCCACGGCGAGATCGACGGCAGGCTCGTGAATCCGCAAGCCACCGACAACGTTGGCGTACACATCGTGCGTGCCCAACCCGAGACCGACTCGCTTCTGAAGGACCGCCACGAGCAGTTGAAGCCGGCTGGTGTCGAGGCCATTCGCGCTTCGGCGCGGGAGCCCGAACGCGGTCGGCGTGGCGAGCGCCTGGACTTCGACCAGAATCGGTCGCGTCCCTTCCATCGTGACGGCCACGGTCGACCCGGCGGCACTCACGGATCGCTCTTCGAGAAAGGCTTCCGAGGGATTCGCGATCTCCCGTAGCCCGACATCCGCCATTTCGAAGACTCCTACTTCGTCGGTGGAGCCGAACCTGTTCTTGACCGCCCGCAGGATTCGGTATTGATGAAACCGCTCCCCTTCGAGATAAAGTACCGCGTCGACGATGTGCTCGAGAACGCGCGGGCCGGCGATCGTGCCCTCCTTGGTGACATGCCCGATCACGAACACCGGAATGTCCCGCGGCTTCGCCCATTGCAGCAGCCGGCTGGTACATTCGCGAACCTGCGACACGCTGCCGGCGGCCGACGAAATCTCATCGAGCATCACCGTCTGAATCGAATCGATCACGACCAGCGCGGGATCGAGCGACTCGATGCCACCGAGAATGACGTCGAGATTGGTTTCCGAGAGCAGGAGGATATGGTCGTCCTTCACCTTCAGACGATCCGCCCGAAGCTTGATCTGATGAGCCGACTCCTCGGCGGAAACGTACACGACGGGGTGCTCGGCATCGCCAAGCAGCGCCGCGGCCTGCAGGATGAGCGTCGACTTTCCGATTCCGGGATCGCCGCCGATCAGGACGAGCGAGCCGGGAACGAGACCACCGCCGAGCACCCGGTTGAACTCCCCGATCGGTACCTCGATGCGCTGCTGCCCCTCCGGCGACACCGACTTAAGCGGCTGGATCGTCACCGATCCCGCCCCTCGGGAGATCGCCCTGGCAGGGGCGGTGCGCTCTTCGATGGTCTCCACCATTGTGTGCCACTCGCCGCACCCAGGGCATTTCCCAAGGTAGGCGGGGCTGCCCGCGCCGCACTGCTGACAGATCCATGTCGTTCTGGCCCTGGCCATGCCTTCGTACTCCAATTGCGACCGCGTGTGCGTGGCACCGCAACCGGCCGTTCCACGGTGGGCGGCCACGAACCGCCAGCCTCCCGCGAGAAAACGACAGCGCGGGCCCATTGTTTGGGCCCGTGCTGTCGTTGCTCTCTCCTGACCTGACCTAAACGGTCGCGAACTCCTCGACCTGCTCCAGCTTGAGGAGCTCATCATCGACGGAGACCCGGACCGTTCGGCCCGGCGCGAACCGGCCGTTGAGAAGCCCTTCGGCCAGCGGGTCCTCGATCAGGTTCTGAATGATCCGGCGCAGAGGCCGGGCACCGTAGGTCTTGTCGTACCCGCGCTCGCCAAGGAAATCCTTGGCCTCGATGTCGATTTCGAGCGTGATGTCCTGCTCCAGAAGCTGCTTGCGCACGCGCTCCAGCTCGAGGTCCACGATCTGCCGGAGCTCCGGCTGGGTGAGCGAGTGGAAGACGATGGTCGCGTCGATCCGGTTGAGGAACTCCGGCCGGAACGTCTCCTTGAGACGCCCCATCACCTTGTCCTTCATCACGTTGTGCTGCCGCTCCGCTTCCTTGGAGGTGTCCTTCCGGGAGGCGAAGCCCATCGTCATATCGCCGCCCATTTCCTCAGCGCCGACGTTCGAGGTCATGATCAGGATCGTATTCCGGAAATCGACCTTGCGACCCTTGGCGTCGGCGAGCGAGCCGTCCTCCATGATCTGAAGAAGCATGTTGAACGCTTCGGGGTGTGCCTTCTCGATCTCGTCGAGGAGGATCACGGAGTACGACTTTCGCCGGACAGCTTCGGTAAGCTGGCCACCCTCTTCATAGCCAACATACCCCGGAGGCGCTCCGACGAGCCGGGCGACCGAATGCCGCTCCATGAATTCCGACATGTCGATCTTGATCAGGTGATCCTGGGAACCGAACATGAACTCGGCGAGGGCCTTCGCGAGAAGGCTCTTCCCGATCCCGGTCGGGCCAAGGAAGATGAACGATCCGATCGGACGGCGCGGATCCTTGATCCCGGCACGCGCCCGGCGGACCGCCTTCGAGATCATCGAGATCGCCTCGTCCTGACCGACGATCCGCTCGTGGAGCGCCTCCTCCATGTGAAGCAGGCGTTCACTTTCTTCGCCAGCGATCCGGACCAACGGTATCCCGGTCCACATCGAGACGACCTCGGCAATGTCCTCTTCGGTCACATACGTGGCCTCGGATGCCTGGGAGTCCTTGAGATCCTGTTCCTGGTTCTCGATCCGGTCACGCAGCTTGCGCTCCCGGTCACGCAACTCCGCGGCAAGCTCGAACTCGCGGCCGTTGACAGCGGCCTCCAGCTCTCGCTGGAGCGATTGAAGCCCGCCCATCGCCTCCTTGAGGCTCGGCGGAGCCGCTGACCGCTGCATCCGGACTCGCGACGACGCCTCGTCGATAAGGTCGATCGCCTTGTCGGGCATGAATCGGTCGGTCACATAACGGGCGGCGAGATTGGCCGCGGCCTTGAGCGCATCGTCGCTGATCTTGAGACCATGATGGTCCTCGTACAGCGAGCGCACCCCTTCGAGGATCTGGATCGTCTCGTCGATCGTCGGTTCCGCCACCTGAACCGGCTGAAACCGGCGCTCGAGCGCGGCGTCCCGTTCGATGTACTTTCGATACTCGTCGAGCGTCGTCGCGCCGATCGTCTGCAGCTCTCCGCGGGACAACGCGGGCTTGAGGATATTGGCGGCATCGACCGCGCCTTCCGCCGCGCCAGCACCGACGAGTGTATGAAGCTCGTCAATGAAAAGGATGCTCTTCGATTCCTTGACCTCGTTCACGATCTTCTTGAGCCGCTCTTCAAACTCGCCCCGGTACTTCGTCCCAGCGACGAGCGCGCCGATATCGAGCGCCACCAGCCGCTTGTTCTGAAGCTGTTCGGGAACATCGCCAGAGACGATCCGCTGCGCAAGCCCCTCGACGATGGCGGTCTTGCCGACGCCTGGCTCACCGATCAGGGCCGGGTTGTTCTTCGTTCGCCGCGACAGGATTTGCATCACCCGGTCGATCTCGAGCTGGCGACCGACGAGCGGCCCGAGCTTGTCGGTCCGGGCGGCCTCGGTGAGGTCAAAGCCAAGCGCATCCATGTAGGGGGTCTTGGTCTGTTGCTTGGACTGTTGTTGCACCGTGGCGCTCTGGCTCACGACCTGCATGACCTGAGCCCGAACCTTCTCGAGATTCACTCCGAGGCTCTCGAGCACTCCGGCGGCGATCCCTTCACCCTCGCGGACGAGACCGAGCAGCAAATGCTCGGTGCCGATGTAATGGTGATTGAGGCGACGTGCCTCATCGACCGCCAGCTCGATCACCTTCTTGGCGCGGGGAGTGAGACCGATCTCGCCCATGATCATCGATTCGCCACGGCCAATGATGAACTCTACCGCCGAGCGGACGCGGGGCAACTGGACTCCCATGTTGCCCAGCACCTTGGCCGCGACGCCGTCGCCTTCCCGGACGAGCCCAAGCAGAATGTGTTCGGTCCCGATGTAGTTATGGTTGAACCGTTGGGCCTCTTCCTGAGCAAGGGTCAGGACTTTTCGTGCTCGATCCGTGAACTTATCGAACTTCTCGGCCATCCTAGGCTCCCCCAATCTCCGATGGACAATGCGAACCTCGCTCGTCCATCGCACTGGTTATATCTGGATCTACGAAAACGGGGCGCATGTGGACGTCCGTAAAGACCATTGTGCGATGCCGGGGCCGGGAGGTCTACTCCCTAAAACTACTATGCACGACTCTTGCCAAAGTGGGCAATAGCGGCAGGTATTCTGGCACCTGCCGCTGTTCTTTCCTTATGACGAACTGGGGAACCGCATCGTTCCGCGGGAACGGCCGTTTCGCTTAGTGCTGTTCAGCGTTGTCCGGGGACTCAGTGTCGGCATCGACACCGGCGGCTTCTGGCCCAGCCGGAGCGACAACCTCACTTTCGGTTTGCGTAGTGAAATCGGTCTCGTCTTCCGTCTCCCCGCCCCCGGATTGCGGCGGAGACTCTACTGTTTCCAGCGCCGCGACCTCATCAGAGGACGCATCCGTCTCGCGAGACGATTCCGTCAAGGCTTCGGGCTCGATCCCTCCAGAAGCCGTTTCCGGACCGGCCGGTACGACTTTTTCTGTTTCGGGATCGGCTTCAAGCGGACTTGCCGACGCTTGCCCATCGGCTGAATCCGTTGGCGTCACCGAATCGAGTTCGGCCAGGGTATCGGTTTCTACGGTTCCAGCGGCCGCTTCCGGACCAGCCGGCATCACAGTCTCGGACTCGGTGGCGGCGTCCCGCGGAGTGGCTGGCGCTTCCCGATCGGTGGATTCCGTCGCCGTCACCGAATCAAGTTCCGCTTGTGTCTCGATCCCGGCGATTCCGGCGGCCGCTTCCGAACCAGCCGGAGCGACGATTTCAGCCCGTCCTTCGAGAGAGGCAACCGTGCTGGAATCGACAACATCCTCCGTCTGCGATTCCGGTTCTCCGGAGCTACCAGAGGCCGTCTGCCCTTCTGCTGACGCATCGGAACCCGATCCGCCGCCGGACATTTCAGCGGGTGCCGCGGGCGGCTCGCTGGGTGCCGCACTCGCAACATCGGCGCTCGGCTGCGGCTTGCGTGCTCGCGGCTCGCGCTTCTTCGGCGCCTTCGCGTCGTCGTCGAGCACGCTCAGGAGATCGTCGGCGGGAGCGCCAGCCATGGCGAAGGCAATCTCCATGGCGGAGAGATTTTCACCTTCGAAGGTCTGCGATTCGCTCGCTGGCCGCGACGGCCGTTGCGCTTGCTGACGAGAGGACCGTTGTGCCGCCTCTTCCGCACGCTGCCGCCGTTCCTCGAACGCGGCGACCTGCGAAACGACCGCAGGCTCTTGTGCCGCCGCGCGAGCGGACCCGTCGCCGGAATCCGCCGTGGCGGTCCCGGCATTCCGGCTGGACTCGCCCTCGACCGGCTCGCGAGGCTCAGCCATCTGCCCGGTCAGGCCCTCGGCATCGAGTGATGCCCGGATCTTCTCGGCGAGGCCATCCCGCTCTTCGAGGATACCTTCGCCGAACACGGACACGAGCTCATCGTCCGGCGTGTCCAGGGCGCGGCGCAAACTGAGACCCATTCGCCGGCGCTGCGGATCGATCCTGATGATACGGAGCAGCAGCTCCTGCGCCTCGGTCACCACCTGCTTCGGATGCTGAATGCGCTCGTCCGCCAGCTCGGAAACGTGAATCAGCCCCTCGATGCCGTCCTCGATGCGAGCAAACGCACCGAAGTTGGCAAGCTGCGTCACGGTCCCCCGAACGAGCTTCCCAACCTCGTACGAAGCCGCGACACGGCTCCACGGCTCGGCCTGGGTCCGCTTGATCGACAGGGCGATCTTCTTTTCCTGGGCGTTGATGCCGAGAACGTAGACATCAACGTCCTCGCCGATCTTGAGCAGCTCGCTTGGATGGCGAACACGACTCCACGACAGCTCAGAGAGATGGACGAGCCCATCCGCTCCACCAATGTCCACGAAGGCTCCGAAATCGCAGATCGAGGAAACGCGACCCTTTCGGACCTCGCCTTCCTTGAGCTCCCCGATCAACCGCTCCTTCATCACGTCGCGGCGTTCCTGGATAGCCTGCCGCTCGGAAAGAATGAGGCGATTCCGGTGCCGGTTGATCTCGATCACCTTCAACGGCAGGGAGGAACCGATCAGGCGCGCCATGTCGGCTTGCTTGCTGGATTCATCTCCGCCCCGGATCTCGCTGACCTGTGACGCCGGAACGAAGCCGCGGACGCCATCGAGGTTTACCAGGAGGCCACCCTTGTTGTAGTTGGTGACCTCGGCCTCGATCACTTCGTTCGCCTCATGAATCTCCTGCAGCTTGCGCCAGCTCTTCTCCTGACGGGCCCGGTCGATACTGACGACTGGATGGCCCTCGGGATTCTCGGGCTGAACGACGAACACCAGAATGTTGTCGCCAACCTCGAGCTTGTCCTTCTCCTCGGTGGACAGGCTGGAATACTCTTTCGCCGGGACGATACCTTCTGCCTTGGACCCGATGTCCACGAGCAACTCGTCCCGGTCAAGATGCATGATGATGCCTTCCATGACGTCCCCATACTTCAGGGTCTTGTAGTCATGGCTGGGATCGCTGAGGAATTGCTCCATGAGCGAGGCGCCATCGGCCTCGGCGGTCAGCTCCACCGATTGCCCGGCTCCATTGGAAGCGATCGAATCTCCCGATGTGCCGTTGCTTGTGCTCTGCTCACGAACGTCAAGACCTTCCATAGACCATCCTTAAAAACAAAATACACGCAACAACCTCCACCCCAACGGTGCGACGACAAAATGCGCCAGCTCGTGGGGAAGGTTTCCACGCAGTATAGCCGTTCAATGCGACCGATGACAACGCGGTTCAACGCCGGAATCCGCGCGAGCGAGGATGTCATCGGGCCGTAATCTGTCGAGCAATCGCCTCGATCGTCGCCGCCAGCTCCGGCTCTTCGACCCAGCCCATGTGCCCGATTCGATTGATCGTGTCGGCGTGGGCCCCCTGCCCGACGGCGATCTCGATTCCCGAAGCGTCCGCGATCCGATCCCGCAGCCCCGAGGCGGACATCTCCCCCGGTGGCGAAAATGCGGTGATCGAGGCCGACGCATATCCATCTTCCGCCATCAGCCGCAGCCCGAGGTCGGTGAGAGCGCTGCGCACGAACCGTCCAAGACGGTCATGCCGGGTCCACACGCGTTCGAGCCCTTCGGCGAGGATGACATCGAGCGCCGCATCCAGCGCGAAGAGCAGGGAGAGCGGGGGCGTCGTGAGCGTGGCCGACGCATCCGCCGCCTTCGCCATCTCCCGCACATCCCAGAAGAAGCGAGGATAGCCGGACCGCGCCGTCGCTCGCAACGAGCGGTCGCTGACCGCCGCGATCATGAGGCCTGGTGGGCACATCCACGCCTTCTGCGATCCGGAGAGCACCCAGTCAAGCTCCCACTCGTCCGTTTCCAGCGGCATCGCGCCCGCCGCGCTCACCGCATCGACCAGCACGAGTGTCCCCGCCTGACGCGCGAGTGCGGCCAGCTCCGGCAATGGGTTTGTCACCCCGGTCGACGTTTCGTTATGCGTGATGAACACCGCCCGGACCTCGCCCGCGCGGGTGAGCGCGTCCGCAAACACGTCCGGAGGCACGGGCTGGCCCCACTCGACCTCGACCCGCCTCACGTCCAGCCCGAACTGTTCGCCGATCGACGCCCAGCGCGCGCCGAAGCTGCCGCCGACGGTCGCTACCACACGATCTCCCGGCGCGAGAAAGTTGGTGATCGCTGCCTCCCAGCCAGCGGAGCCGCTGCCCGGCCAGACAAGGACGTTCGACTCGGTACGGTGCGCCTTCTTGAGCTTAAGGAAGAGCTCGCCCATGAACGCGGTCATCAGAGGGCCGCGATGGGGAACCATGTCGCGCGTCTGAGCGATTACGGCGTCCGGATGAACCACTGTCGGCCCGGGAATCCTGAGCCATCGTCCCTGGCTCAATCGCGCGTCCCGCTCGACCGTTGCCTGCGTTTCCGTGACCATCGATTCTCCAATCAGGTCGAGCTACACGACGCCGAACGATATGTTTACGAGGTGATCTGGCGAGGCATACAGGATCAGCTCCGGCGCGATTCGATCGTCCGTCACCTCGATGATACCGACCCCGAAATGCTCGTGCCAACGGCGGTCCGTCGCGGAGCCCGGGTTGAACATCATCAGGTCATCGACCTGGTATATAAGCGGCTCGTGACTGTGGCCAAAAAGGACGCAATCCACCTTGCCGGCATACGTCTCCCGCGCGACCTGGCGAGCGGAACGGCCACCGTGTCCGTGAATTGCGCCGAAGCGGTGCTTCCCGACGGTGAATGTCGTCGCCCGCGGCAGAATCGCCGCGAGCTCGTCGTCGTCGTTGTTTCCCTGCACGGCGATCAGCGGCGCGATATGGGCCAAATCTTCGAGCACAGAGCGGGTGTTGACATCTCCGAGATGAACGATCAGTTGGAGGCCCGCGCGCAGGAAGAGCTCGATCACCGGGTCGGGGAGTTGGCGCCGGGAGCGAGGATGGATGTGCGTGTCGGCAATTACCCCGATCCGGACTGGGGGATCGAACCGCCGCTGTCCGGTGACCGGGCCTACCTGATCCTGCCGCCTACTCATCGATCACGGAAAAGATGACGCCAGAAGCAACGCTGGCGATGATCGACCCCGCCAGCGCGCCCCACCAGGTCACATCGACCCCTGGAGTTACTTCCGCTCCGGCCTTGAACAACGCCATGTTGACGACGAGGGCGAAGAGCCCGAAGGTCAGGCAGGTGATCGGCAGCGAGAGCAGCCGGACGACTGGCTTGATGAACGCGTTGATGACCCCCACCACGAGACCGAAAACGAGTACGGCTTCCGCGGAGTCGAACGCGATCAGGCGGCTCGAAATCGTCCCCAGCGCCAACGTCGCGACGATCGTCGCCACAGCGTAAGCAAGGATCCGGACCATCGTGGTTGCTCTCCCCCGCACGCTCGACACCGTCGTCGGTCCGGATGGCCATTGAGCACTCGCACGCTCCAGCGGCGGACGAGTTCATCTGGAGGGGAGTATAGAACGCGAGACCTTCCGGCGATGGAATCAGCGTCTTCCCCGGACGTTGCGGCCTTGAATCTCCAATGCTAGCATTAGGGAAGCAACATCCCTCGAAGCCCACCGCTCCGTCGTCAGGATCTCGCCCATGCTCTCAGCGGATCGCACCAGTAACCTGGGGTGCCCCGTCGCCCGAACCGCCCAGATCATGGGGAACAAATGGACTCCGTTGATACTCCGCGACCTGGCCGACGGTCACAAGCGTTTCAGCGAGCTGGAGCGCTCGCTCGCGGGCATCAGCCCGAAGACGTTGTCGGAGCGTCTGCGGCGGCTCGAGGTGGCGGTGGTCGTCAAACGCACCTGCTTCGCGGAGGTGCCTCCGCGAGTCGAGTACGAGCTGACCGAAAAGGGCCACGCCCTGCTTCCGGTGATCGAAAGCATGCGAAAATTCGGGACGGTCTGGATTGACGCCGACGACTGCCCAGAGCCAGAACCGGTCGCCGCACCGGCACGGTCCGCCGCCCGTGCATAGTATAGCGATAGCCCAAACTTCACCGCTTCTCTTACCATCGCCTGACCCAGCCCGTCATCCCAAGGGGGAGGTATCCTTGGCACGCCCCTGGGAGAGCAACGGCCACCGGAACAGCGGTCGACGCTGGTGAGCACGGCTATACTCTCGCGAAACCGATCGAGCTTGTTGTCGGGTGCCCGCGGGTGCTCCCCTGCCGAGGATTTCGTCGCCCAATGATCACATTGCCCTCTCTCGTCACCTCCGTGCCGCCACAGGCGGGTCCGTGGCCGTTGCGGACCGATCTTCCCCGCGTCTTCTCGGGCATTCAGCCGTCGGGAAACTTTCATCTGGGGAACTATCTCGGCGCAATCCGCAACTGGGTCCGTCAGCTGGATCTCTACGACAACATCTTCTGCATCGTCGACCTCCACGCCTTGTCGCTGTCGACGACGCCAACCGGGATGCGGACGAACATCCACGATTTGGCGAACATCCTTCTGGCGTCGGGAGTTGATCCGGTCAAGGCAATTCTGTTCGTCCAGTCCGATGTTCGCGAGCACTCGGAATTGTGCTGGCTGCTGAACTCGGTGACGCAGTTCGGCGAGTTGCGCCGGATGACGCAGTTCAAGGACAAGGCGGCGGGAAACGACGAATCGGTGAGCGCGGCGTTGTTCGATTATCCGGTGCTCCAGGCAGCGGACATCATCCTCTACGACACCGACCTGGTCCCGGTCGGCGAGGACCAGAAGCAACACATCGAGCTCGCCAGGGATATCGTCAACCGGTTCAATCAGCGATATGGGACCGTGTTCGTGGAGCCGAAAGCCGACATCAAGGAGACGGGCGCCCGGATCATGGCACTGGACGACCCAACCAGGAAGATGAGCAAGAGCGCCGCGAATCCCAATAGCTACATCGCATTCAGCGACCAGCCGGATGCGATCAGAAAGAAGATCCGGCGGGCCGTCACCGACTCGGGAAGTGAGATCGTTGTCCAGCCGGACAAACCGGCGCTGTCGAACCTGATCTCGATCTACGCGTTGCTGACGGACGTGACTCCAGCCCAGGTGCAGGACCAGTTCGCCGGGAAGGGCTACGGCGCGTTCAAGAGCGATCTGGCTGATGTGGTGGTCACCGCGATGCAGCCGATTCAGGAGCGGCTGGCCGAGTTGCAAGCTACGCCGGACATCGTGGAGGGCGTCATGGCCGATGGCGCGGCGAAGGCCCGCGTGATTGCCAGCGCCAAGATGGAGACGGTCCGCTCAAGCATGGGACTGGGAATGCTATAGAGCCGTCTCGCTGTGTCGCGCTCCGCGGCGCACGGGCAACCCGGTGGCTGAAGCCACCGGGTTGCAGCGTTTCCCCACGCTGTCGCGCGGATAATGATTCAAGCGCCGAGGATGGCGGCGGCAAGTTTCGACTTCTTTTCCATGATCGTCGTCGAGTGCCCGGCATCGAGCCGCGCCGACGGGTCCATGAACTGCACGGCGTGATTCACCGCGCTCACCGCCTCGGCGGCGCCGGTCGCGATCAACTTGAACTTGGCGGGGTACGTCGCAATGTCGCCAGCGGCGAAGACGCCCGGAATACTGGATTCGAGACTGGTTTGGCTAACCGCGATCTGGTTTCGCTGCAGCTCAAGCCCCCAGGTCTTGATCGGGCCTGGATCGGCCTTGAATCCGATTGCGCAGATGAGCTCGTCGACATCCAGGTCTTCACTCATGCCATCGACGTGGCGAAACGTCAGGCTGCCGAGCCGCCCATGGCTGGCGGGCCGCACCTCGGTCACTTCATAGCCTGGGTAGTGCAGCTTGACCGTTGAACGCTCGAGATCGGCGACGGTCGATTCGTGAGCACGAAACTTCGACCGGTGGATGAGATCGACACTCTGGGCGATCGGTTCGAGTGTGGTCGCCCAGTCCACCGCCGAGTCGCCGCCTCCGACGATCACGACGTGCTTGTCCCGGAAGTCTTCGATCCGCTTCGCGAAATAGTGGATGCCCATGCCTTCGAGCTCGTTGACGCCTGTCGCTCCCAGGCGGGTCGGTTCGAAGGCCCCAACACCGGCGGCAATGATCACCGCGCGGCTCCTTCGCTTCGCCTTCGTGGTGTGGAGCACGAATGTGCCATCCGCCCGCGTCTCGAGGCTCTGGACCTGCTCGCCCAAATGGATATCGGGGTCCGACCGCATCGCCTGCTCGAGGCAGGCCGCGACGAAGTCCTTGGCGAGGACCTTGGGATAGCCGATGACGTCATAAATGTATTTCTCGGGGTACATTGCCGAGCATTGACCGCCAGGTTCTTCGAGGCTATCGATGATCTGGACGCTTGCGCCACGCAGGCCGGCGTAGAACGCCGCAAACAGGCCGGTCGGCCCTGCACCAACAATCGAGATATCGACGATCTCGTTGTCGACGCCGTGCTCGGCCATGACATGGTCCCGGTGAAGAGAGCGAGTATTGGCCACGGGTGGAGAACTCCTGAATAACGGTGAGCGTGGACACGAATGGCGGGCACGCGAGCATTCATATTTTACACGCTCATGCTCCACGACTCGTGCGTTTCGCTCCGATAACGTGATGGTTTCGTACGATGGGCCCAAGTGTACGAACAATCGCCGTGCGGTCTGTACAATGATGATCGTCCCCCTTCCGGAGCGTCCGTGCCGACATCGGGACACATCTCGCGCGATCCGGAGACGGCGCCAAGGAGCCCCGCAATGCTCGATCAAACAAGGAAGTGGGCGCGGGCACGATTGTTTACCCAAACGTGGGACCGCCTTCGGGTCGTCGCCGGCCGATCGGCGACATCATTCCAGCATTCCACCCGAGCCGCTCGCCGCTGGGCCACGATCGGCAGCGAACATGTGACATCGATGCGCTCCCCGCGGATCGAGCCGTGGCGGTTGGTGTTCGCCGCGTCCGCCGTACTTGGCCCCGCGCTCCTCCTGGCGGAAGCGGATCCGGATCGGCGGGAGTCTGCTCCGGCAATCCTCCTGCTGATGGCGATCGGACTTTCGACCTACATTGCCGATTGGGTCGGCGGGATCACCGCCTGGGTGACCGCCGTAATCTGTCTCGACATCCTCTTCGTCGGCGCGCTCATGCGGTTCGACAGCCTCTCCTCGATCCCGGATGCGGTCACGATTGGTCTCTTCACCCTTGCCGCCGGTCTCTTGATCGCAGTCGTCGAGCATCTCAAATACGACCGTGCCAAGGCCCGGCTTGAAGCGGCGGCGCTCCGTGCGGCGAACACCGCGCTGAGCGCGGTCGAGATCGCCGCCGCGCGCCGGCCGGCCGGAGACCGGACAGCGTATCTCCAAGTGCTCGATTCGATCCTGACGGCGATGGTTCGCGTAAACCGCGCGTCGGCCGGGGCGATCTACCTCATGGATCCGGAGCGATCGATGCTCGTCCGCGCGGCATCGTACGGCGAGAACGATTCCGCTGACGACCACTCGGTCGACCGTGCGCTGAGTGTGCCGGTCGAATCGGGATTCGCTGGCCAAATCGCGCAAGAGCGCCGCGCGATCACGATCTTCGATAGCCATGCGGTCGAGGGCCTGGATGATCTGCGGGCGACCAACCCCTTCGTGCGGGCCGTGGCCGGCGTACCTCTGATGGGCCCGAACGACCATCTGGTCGGGGTTGCCTGGGTCGGGTTGTATGTTCCATATCATTTCGCCCCGACCGCGATTGCGCGGCTCCGGGCGCTCGCCCATCGCACGATCGCGTTCATGGAAGCCGCCCATCTGGCGGACGACCAGGACGAATTACTCGACCGGGTACAAGGCCATTACCGGCGCATGCAGTCGGTGATCCAGACGATTCCCGAAGCCGTGATGGTCGCCCGCCCACCGCACGGCGCAATCGTGGCGTCGAACGCGGCGGCACGACGCATGTTCGGGATTCTGCCCGATGGCCATCCGGACCAGCGGCGCGTCGATCAGCTTCAGGTGTACGACGACTCCGGCAAGGATGGCCAGACCCCGATCCTGCGGGCGCTTCATGAGGGCGTGGTGGTGACCAGTGTTGAGCTCACGGTTCGTCTACCCGATGGCAGAATCATCCCGGTCGTCGCCAGCGCCGCGCCGCTACGGGCAGACGATGGCTCGATCGACGCCGTCGTCGGCATCTTTCAGGATGTCGGACCGCTCAAGGAAGCGGAGCGACTCCGGGACGAATTCATCTCGATCGTGTCGCACGAGCTCCGCTCACCGCTGACTCCAATCCGGGGATTCGCTCAGGTTGTGGCCAGGGATTTGCAGCGCGAAGGACATCACGAGCAACACGTTGGCTTTCTGCATACGTTGCAACGGCATGTCGACCGGATGACCCGGCTGGTCGATGACTTGCTGGATGTGTCCCGTCTGCGGGCGGGACGACTCCAGATTCTTCGTAACAAAACTGACCTGGTCGATCTGATCCGAACCGTCGTCGAGTCCCGCAACCAGGCGAGCGAGCATCATGCAATCGTTTTCGAGACGCTCTTTGATCAGCTAGTGGTGGTTGTCGATGGCGACCGCATCCACCAGGTGCTCGACAATCTGGTGGGCAATGCCCTGAAGTATGCGTCGCCCGGAAACATCGTGGTGGGGCTGCGGACTATCGGCGCGGGTTCCTTCGTGGAAATCACCGTCAGCGACGAGGGCCCGGGCATCCCGTCGAACGAGCGTGCCCAACTCTTCACGCCATTCTATCGAAGTCGGAGCGCCTCGGAAAGTGCGGTCCCCGGGCTTGGGCTCGGGCTCTACATCAGCCACGAGCTGGTCGAAGCGCATAATGGGAGCATAAAGGTAGGGGAGACCAGTGGCGGCGGCACCGTCTTTACGATCCTTCTCCCGGCTGCGAGGGTGAACGCGGAAACGCCACGAGAACAACTGACTGCTTAGAGCGGTTTGCGAAACACGTGCCCGTGTTCTGTCATCCCAGCAGCTGCATCGGAGGGAGCGCAGCAACGAGGGCCCCCAGCAGCCGCGTCGCCGGCGGAAGCGCAAAGCGCTGCAGCCGGCCATTGAATCGGCGCGAAGCGCCCTCCATTTCCAACAGGCACAACTTCTGGAAACCGCTGTAGCCTGGATGGACCCAAGTGGTCCATCCAATACGTAGCATCGTCATTCCGGGGAGTGGCCGCCCTGGTAGGCGGCATCGGTATGCGGCTCAGGAGCGGACAAGCTAGCGATGGACACGCACCCGCCACTTCGCGCGCTCTGGTCTCCTGGTGGAAGGCTCATGCCTTTCCGGCGGCCAAGCCCGAGACGGCGCGAACGTGAGGGACGAAACACCTGTCCCCGTGTGTCGTTCCATCGAAACGGGCGTGAGCGGCCCCGATCGCGTCACCGACATCACAATTGGCGCCGGGTGAATGAAGGACGACCCTCAGGGGCGCTCGGGAGTCAGAGAAAGATCACTCGTGCCGCCCGTCCCATCGCTGCCGGTGACTGGCGGCGGCGGACCACCTGTGCCATCTGAAGCGGCTACGCTCGAACCCGTGCCGTCCGACAGCGACGCGTCGAGCGGGGCCCCGGGCGTGACGCTCGGCGTCGCATCCGGTGTCGCATCCGGTGTCGCTCTTGAAGGATCATCGCTGGCCGCTGGAGTGCCAGGGGTAGCGGCGATTACGGTTCCGGGCACTGGTGCGCTCGCGGTCGGCAAAGGTGTCGCGTCCAACGCCGGTGCGCCGGACCCGCCGACGTCGCTCGTCTCGATTGGTTGGGCGGATGGTGTCGACGCCGTCTGTATCGCGGAGGATACCTGATCCTTCGGCCCCGGTTGGGCTTCCGTCTCGGCTGTCGGCTCGGGCTGAGAGGTCGGCTGCGCCTGGGCTGTCGGCTCGGGCTGAGAGGTCGGCTGCGCTTGGGTCGTCGGCTCCGACTCGGTTGCGGAAGGCGGCGGGATGCCGGGAAGTGACGGATCGACCGGGTCTGGCGCATCGGAGGTCGGATCGGGCTCCTGCTCCGGCTCGGCCGTTTCCGGCGGTGCCTCCTCGGTGACCGGGTCTGGCGGTGGTGCCGCGAGAGCGATCAGGCTGTTCGCGAGGGACAGCGAGTCAGCCCCCGTCATGTTGCGAGACTGGACCGAATACAGCACGCCGTTCTCGACCCACCAGACATCGTCATAGGTGGTGGTGACATCGTGAATGGCGTCGACGCCGCGGACCGTGGCATTGATAGACAATTCATTGTTAAAGTCATCGCGGGATCCAGCTGGCGGGGATCCCCCCACATCACCAGTAACATAGAGAAACGTTGGGTCGCCACCGGGATTCATCCAGTAGAGTGAGTAGGATCCTCCGCCGCCACTCACCGAGGGCGCGCCGCTGAACGGGGCCGGTACGGAGGATGGAACGAGCACCGGAAACTCGAGGTCCAGTTTCCGAGCTTCATCGGCTTCCAGGTAGCCGGCATTCTGCAAGGACGCTCGCGTCGACGAGATCATCCCTGGAGCGGCGGCGGCATTCATCCAGCCGGCCGACAAGGTCAGCGCCAGCAGCACCGCAATCACGAGGCGAAGGTAAATCTGCTGTGACGTGGCGATCGCGAACGGGGTACGGGCTGATGACTGATGCAAGGCGAACTCTCCTCGAATGCCTTCGGAACCAGTCAACCGGCCGCGAAGCCGTCGGGCGCTCCCTGGTTCCCTTCACTGGCTCCAGCCTACCACGACAACACGCGGTATTCGACAAATTGTCACAGCCCAAGTGTCCGGATGAAGGGGAAAGTGTGCCTGCACGATCGACCCGCTTGCCGGTATACTGCGGGGTTGGGTCGAGGCCCCGATCCCGTTCACGAAACGCTCGTTGCGTCATGGCGAACGACCCCGTAACCGAGGAGAAACGAGTGCTTGCCAATCCCGTCATCCCGTTGACTTCCGTAGGAGCCCGCGAAGCGGCGCCTCCCCGCTTGCCGCTGAATGGCAAGCGCTTCTTCATTTGGACCATCGGATGCCAGATGAACGAGGCTGACAGCGCCAAGGTCTCCGCCATGCTCCAGGAGGTCGGATACGCAAAAACCGACGACGAGCAGGAGGCCGATATCGTCGTCCTCAATTCGTGCGTCGTGCGGCAGGCCGCCGAAGACAAGGTGGCGGGCAAGCTCAACAATCTCGCCCGGCTCAAGCGGCAGAAGCCCGACATGCCACTGGTGCTCACCGGCTGTATGGTGACCAAGCAGCAGGAAAAGCTCAAGGAGCGGTTTCCTCACGTTGATCTCTTCTTCGACCCGTCCGAGTTCGATAAGTTGCGGCAGGTAGTGCCGGAGCTGTCACTGCTCGACGATGACCTGGACTCCCTGCCGCATTACTACCAGCCCGAGACCCAGGCGGGGCAGAGCGGGGTCACGGCATACGTGCCGATTATTTACGGGTGCAACTTCCTGTGCTCGTACTGCATCGTGCCATATCGCCGCGGCAAGGAGACGAGCCGGCCCTTCGTCGACATCGTCACCGAAGTCGAGCGCATCGTTGCCGCCGGGGTGCGTGAAGTCACTCTCCTCGGCCAAACGGTCAACGCTTACGGGCATGACCTGCCGGGTACACCCAGCCTCGCCGCGCTGCTCTCCGCGATCGACGCCATCGACGGGCTGCAACGTCTGCGCTTTCTGACGTCGCATCCCAAGTACATGGGGGACGACATCATCGACGCGATGGCCGGCTTGCGGACCACCTGCGAGCACATGAACCTGCCCGTCCAGTCCGGCGACAACGAGGTGTTGCGCCGGATGCGCAGAACCTACACCCGAGACATGTGGATGGAGCGGATCGCATACACGCGGCAACAGATGCCCGGGGCCACGATCGCAACCGACATCATCGTTGGCTTCCCGGGTGAAAGCGAAGCGCAATTCATGCAAACCTTCGACATGCTCGAACGGACACGATGCGACAAGGTGCATCTCGCGATGTATTCTCCCCGGCCGGGCACGCTCTCCGCACGATGGGAGGATGACATTCCGCATGAAGAGAAGTTCCGCCGGCATCAGACACTGGAGCATCTTCAGGAACGAATCTGCACCGGCATCAACAGCAAGCGGCTCGGCCAGCACTACGAGGTCCTGGTCGAAGGCCGATCGAAAGGGCGATGGACGGGGCGCACGCGTGGCAACACGCTGGTCCATTTCGACGACGACCGGGATCTGCTCGGCAAGCTGGTCGATGTCGAGATCTCCCGGACATCGCCGTGGTTTCTGATGGGCGAACCGGTCGGCATCGCGCGCTGATCGCACAGGTTGGGTGGCACGAGCCTCTTCAAGTAGTCATTTCCGCAGCAAAGGACACATCGCTTGGTTTCCCAGAAGAATAAGCAATCCACGAAACGACAGCTTACGGCTGATGCCGTCGCCGCTTCCCTCGAAGGCCGATGGGACAACGCACTCTCACTGAACGACCAGATCATCAGCCGCTTTCCCAAGGAAACTGAAGCGCTCAATCGAAAGGGCCGCGCGCTGATCGAGCTTCGCCAGCTCATCGCCGCGCGGGATGCCTACTCGGAAGCCCTCAAGACCGACCCCGCGAACATGATCGCGCGGCGCAACCTGCAGCGTCTGGGTCTGCTCTACAACCGTGCCGAAGGCACGCTCGAAGGAGCAGACACGGCACACTCCATCATTCCGCATTCGACGGTCTTCATCGAGGAACTCGGCAAGACGTGGGTCGATGATCTCGCGAATCCAGCCGACCTGGCGACCCTGTCAGAGGTTTCGCCTGGAGAAAAGCTCCAGTTCAAGAGCGCGGACGGCAAGATCAGTGTGCTCAGTGGTGACGGAATCCGGCTCGGCGAGCTGGACGCCCGGATCGCGCAGCGCATCGAACCGCTTCTTGCGGGTGGCAGCGCCTATGAGATATACGCGCTCGGTGTCTCCAGTCAGAGCCTCCGGTTCATCATTCGCGAGGTCCACAAGGATTCGTCACAGGCGGCCCGGATTTCCTTCCCCGCTCCGGTTCGCGGCACGCAGGCCCTGATGCGCGAACGCGAGCTCCTTTTCCGCCGTGACGAGGCGGACTTCGCCTTCGGCGAGGACGAGGAAGACGAGGTCGAAGAAGAATCCGGCGAAAGCGATGCGGACGCCGAGCCCGACGAGCCCGAGGGCGTCGATCGTGAAGCGACCGCCTATGTTGGTGCCGCGATCACCGCGGATGACGATAACGAAGAGAATGCGATGTAGCACCGCTCTGCGCCATCCTCCACCGTATTGCCGTACTGGTGAACAAAACGCCCGCTCCCGGTCGTCCGTCGTGACCATAGGCGCATGAAGTACCGGGTCCAAGGCTAATCGTCATTCAGGGCACAATATTGGGCCCATCCGCCGAGAGACATTGCCTAGCACTCGAAGGACCGCATCCGCTTGATCCCGCGGGATCATTCATGAGCGAATACGATCCGTCACTTCCTGCAGAGCTGCCTGTTGTGAATCCCAACAGCGTGTCGAGCAGCTGGAGGGAACTTTCGGTCGCGGAGTCCGGCAAGCGGCATCGAAGCGACGCGTGAGACCATCCCTCAGACACAGCTGTTTGGATAACGGCAGGGAAGAATGCTGGAGGGCCTTGAACAGAGTGCCCAATGGTTCATCCGGTGAACAGCATCGTTATTCCGGGAGGTGGCCGCCCTCCCAGGCGGCATCGACGAGCGGCATCAATAGCGGTGACCGCGTGCCCGCGACGCCGAGTTCATGTGCCGATTGGCGACGGACCCGTTCTCACGTCACGGATGATACCCATGCCCTCCGAGAACGAAGACTTCCAGGCCAACGTGTGAATTCGCGACTACGTCGACACGGACTGGCCAGACATTTGGCCGATCATTCATGAGGTTGTTTCCGCCGGGGAGACCTATGCATACGACCGAGAGTTGTCGCCTGAGCAAACTCACGACGTTTGGGTCGCGGCACCTCCAGGTCACACCACCGTCGCCAGTGATGGAGCGCAGGTACAAGGCACCGCACGGATGGGGCCAAATCGACCAGGACCGGGCTCACACGTGGCGACCGCAAGCTTCAGGTTGCCGCCCATGCGCGGGAGCTTGGGGTCGGCCGGGCACTCGGCGAATACGCACTTTCCTGGGCCACCGAGCAGGGTACGCCGCCATGCAGTTCAACGCCTTGGTGGAACCGAACCTTGTCGCCGTGCGCCTCCGGCAATCCCTTGGCATCACGGTCATTGGGACCGTTCCCGGAGCATTCGAGCACCCTGGGCTCGACCGCGTCGATCTCCACGTCATGCTCCGGTTCCTCTGATCGATGTCGGCACTCAGGCCTGATCAACCGTCGAGCAGGAGCAGGAGCACGATCATCAAGATCGCCAGGGTGCCGGCGGTCAGCAGGAGCCGCCGCATGTCCGACCGGATGAACGCATACTCCGTCGCACGGGGTAGCATCGCCGGGCGGTGTGCATCCGAGCTCATCGTCGCCCGCGCGCGGTTCGCGGCCTGATAGGGTCGCGCCGTCCTGACGATCGACTCTCGACGCGCCACATCCGGTCGAAGCGTCGACCGGACAGCAGCAGGCTCGCTGGCCCGCTCCTCTTCCACCGCAACCGGAATGGTGGTGCGCCTCAAAGCGATCGGGGCGTCGCCCGGCGAGACCGCGGCGGGAGCTTGTGGCGTCGATGAAAGTGTCTGAGGAACCCGGTTCGGTCTCTTGCGTTTGCCCTGTGCCAGATGTCGGGTCTTGGGAGCCATGATGTCATATCCAGGCATAATGTGCGGCGCGCAGGGCGCGACACCCGTTGAGCGATGCTGGCCGGCCCGAGGCGATCCCCAGGTCCTGCCATCGAGCGAGTATAACGGGCACGACAAGCCGAGCGGTCCGGCGACAATTGCAATTCCGCATCGACGGGCCGTCCCGGTCTAGCCAATGTTGGCGGCCCTTGCTATACTCCCTGCTTAATGTCGATCCGAGCTTGCCGATCCCGCTAGGCAGAGAGGCACCGAGATGGATCTGGATTTTCTTCCCGAAGAACGCATCGTCGAGCCCCACTCGACGATGCGTTTTTTGCATGAAGCTAGATTCCGAACGATTGTCTCCGGGGTACGCCTGACTCGATCGTCAGGATCGCCGCGATTTGGACCGATTCGCCTACCGTTGGTTCGTCACCGGAACGAAGGAGCCAGGTTCCATGAATTCAGGGATGATCGGCAAGATCGAAAAGGCCCATCGCTACGCGCAAGAGCCGCAGCGGGTTCAGGTTCAGACGTTCGCCGCCACCTTCACCGGATCGCATGACCAGTACACCGTTTCGCTTGCTGACGGGGCATGGAGGTGTACGTGCCACACCTTCGAGGCACATGTGCTCGACTCCTGTCCACACGTGATGGCGATCCAGCAAATGCTGGGACCCATGTTGACCGAGGATGCGCGCTTCTACCATCACGAAACCACGGTCCCGGCCTGAAGCGGCCACAGCCGGAACGCCTAATTGGGATTGTCGAAGAACCTGCCTTGGTCAGGGGCGGCAAAATCGAGTGATTCGGTCAGGATCGTCATTCCGACGATCTCTCGCTTCGACAGGAAATGAGGTTCGCCCGGCAGCAATAGCACGTATGGCGGTGCCTGTCGTTCCACCCGGTGCAATTCCGGCCCAAGCTGCCCCAACGTGACTCCGGCGGCGAAGATCAAGCTTCGCCAGCGAGTCCGCCGGCGGGTGCCCCGATGTCGAATTGGCCATCCGCCCGCTCGGGGGGACGTGTCGCTCATTGCTGATTCCTTGTGACTGGAACTTTCTCGTAGCGGTCGACGGACACGATGAATACGATCGCTCCACCCACGGTGACGTCGTGAACTCCGACGGGAAACCACTCGGCGAACTCGGGAGCTGACGGATTAATGTCGCCCGCCACGCGAGGCTTGCACGCTTGCTCAATGAGTCTAAGGCAGTCCGGAACCCGCTGGTCCTCGACGCCCAGCAGTACCGTCTTGTTCCCGGAACGCAGGAACCCGCCGGTGCTCGAAAGTCGAGTGGCGTAAAACCCCGCGCCACAGACAGCATTCAACATCCGATCGGCGTCGTAATCCTGAACGATGGCGATAACCATTTTCATGGGTGCGAAGCCACCTGCCGATCGGTCCGAGAAAATGCGGTCGACGGCTGGTGGCCCGGATACACCGGGCGCTCTTGTCAAACCGCATCAGTCATTCTTGCAGCCGCGTCGAGGAGCTGCGTCGGCCAGCCGCGTAGATCGGAAAGGCGGTAACCAGACAATACCTGGCACCCGCCCGACGCTAATCCCCCGGCCGCAGAATGACGATACATGATTTTCGCTTGGGCCGTGGTGGCTTTCCCGGCACCGTTCCAGCCCGTGATTGTGCTGGAACGAATCAATCCGCGACTGAAACGAGACCGATGCCGGCGGCCTCCGCCAGCGCCGCGGCCTTGTCGGTCTTCTCCCAGGGGAGATCGAGATCGTCCCGCCCGAAATGACCGTAGGCGGCGGTTTGCCGATAGATCGGGCGGCGCAGGTTGAGGTGGTCGATGATCGCGGCTGGCCGAAGATCGAAATGCTTCATCACCAGCGCCGTGATCTCGTCATCCGCAATCTTGCCGCTGCCGAACGTCTCGCACATGATCGAGACGGGATGCGACTTGCCGATCGCGTAGGAAATCTGAAGCTCGAAGCGATCGGCAAGCCCCGCCGCGACGACGTTCTTCGCGACGTAGCGGGCCGCGTAGGCAGCGGACCGATCGACCTTGGTGGCATCCTTCCCGGAGAATGCGCCGCCACCATGGCGAGCCATACCACCGTAGGTATCGACGATGATCTTGCGTCCGGTTAGTCCGCCGTCCGCGGTGGGTCCACCGATCTCGAACCGTCCACTTGGGTTCACCCAGATTTTGGTGTTCTCGTCGAGCAGCTCGGACGGGATGACTTTCCGGATCACCTCCTCGGTCACGTCGCTCGCGATCTGCTCATTGGTGGCCTCGGGCCGATGCTGGGTTGAGACGACGACGGTATCGACCCGAACCGGCTTGCCATACGCGTACTCCACGGTAACCTGGCTCTTGCCGTCCGGAAGCAGGTAATCGATCTCGCCACTTTTCCGCGCCTCGGCGAGACGCCGGGACACCTTGTGCGCGAGCGAGATCGGGAGCGGCATCAGCTCGGCTGTCTCGTTGCAGGCGTAGCCGATCATCATTCCCTGATCGCCAGCCCCCGTCTGATCGAAGCGGTCGCCACCCTCGTTTCCGGCTCGGACCTCGAGCGCCTTGGTCACGCCGGCCGAGATCTCGGGGCTCTGCTTGTTGATGGCCACGATCACACCGGTCGTCTTTGCGTCGAGTCCATGATCGGAATGCGAGTACCCGATCTCCGAGATGACGTTGCGGACGACCTCCTGGATGTCGATGTACGTCGATGTCGTGATCTCACCGAAGACGAGGATGAGACCAGTCGACGCGGACGTTTCGCAGGCGACGCGAGCCATTGGGTCATCCGTGAGAACGGCGTCGAGGACAGCGTCGGAGATCTGATCGCAGACCTTGTCGGGATGACCCTCGGTCACTGACTCGGACGTGAAAAGCAGTTTCGCCGCGCTGTCGAAGGTGGTCGTCATCTGGTGTGTCCTTGTCTGCCCGATCCGGCGTCGAACGGCTGCATCCGCCTCCAGGGCAAGAGACGGACAGTCGCGGTAGGGCAACAGCGAGTCCGGCAACCGCGGAAAGCGCCGGGCTGTCGTCGTACCCTACCCTTCCCAGGAATTCATGTAGAGCGTCTGCTCGGCTGATAGTTCGTCGATCGTGATATTCATCGCCCCGAGCTTCAATGCCGCGATCTCGCTATCGATGTCCTGGGGCACGCTGTAGACCTTGGGCTCCAGGTTGCTTCCTTCACGCACGATGTACTCGGCGGCCAGTGCCTGGTTGGCGAAACTCATGTCCATCACGCTCGCCGGGTGGCCTTCGGCGGCGGCGAGGTTGATGAGCCGGCCCTCACCCAGCACGATCAGGCTCTTGCCTCCGAACGTGAATTCCTCGACGAACGGCCGGAGGGTGCGTCGCCCTTCACCCGCCATCTCGGTCAGCGCCTTGAGATTGATTTCCGAGTTGAAGTGGCCAGAGTTGGCGAGAATCGCGCCGCTCTTCATGACTTCGAAGTGGCGGCGGTCGATGACGTTGACGTTGCCGGTCGCGGTGACGACAACATCGGCGAGAGGCGCCGCTTCCTCCATTGTCTTGACCATGAACCCGTCCATGGCGGCTTCCAGGGCGCGAACCGGCTGGACCTCGGTGACGATCACCTGGGAGCCCATGCCTCGAATCCTCGTCGCGATCCCCTTGCCGCACCAGCCGTAGCCAGCGACGACGACGGTCCGGCCGGCGAACAGGATGTTGGTGGCGCGGAGGATGCCGTCGATCGTGCTCTGCCCGGTGCCATATCGATTGTCGAAGAAATGCTTGGTGTCGGCATCATTGACCGCGATCACCGGGAACTTCAGCACCCCTGCTTTTTCCATCGCCCGCTCTCGGACCACACCGGTGGTGGTCTCCTCCGTGGCGCCAAGGATCTCGCCGAGCGTGTCGACGTACTCCTTGTGCAGGAGGGTGACGACATCCGCACCATCGTCGATGACGATCTGGGGGCGGTGCGCGATCGCCGAATGGATATGCCGGTGATAGGTCTCGTCGTTCTCGCCCTTGATCGCGAAGACCGGGATTCCGGCCTCGACGAGTGCCGCCGCGACATCGTCCTGCGTCGAGAGCGGATTGCTGGCGCAGAGCACCGCATCCGCTCCACCGGACTGGAATGTCAGAGCCAGATTCGCGGTCTCTGTGGTGATGTGAGCACAGCATACCAGGCGCATGCCGTCGAACGGACGCTCCTTTGAGAACCGCTCCCGGATTTGCGCGAGAACCGGCATCTCTCTCGCCGCCCACTCGATACGCCGAAGTCCCGCTGGCGCCAACGATGGATCCTTGATGTCGAACGTCTGGGAGCTCGGAATTGTTGCCGCCATGAGGGGTGCCTTTCGTACTCGCGCGCCTGAAGCTCGCGGCTCTGCGTCAGGCGCCCAACAGCGGGCGCCGCTCATCGAGGGTGATCGTCAGCCGGCCACGGTCGCGGCCGTTACGTCGGTCCGGTCCAGGTCGTCGAAGGTCAGGTAGTCAGCATAGTCGGGAAAACTCGCCTGGAACCGGGCGAGGAAGGATCGGGGAGTAAACGAGTGCTCCTGCGGTCCGTGGAACTCGATCGCGTGCGTCGCGGTCAGGGCCGCGATTCTTCCCGTGACCGCCAGATCCTTGTTCAGGAGCAAGCCCTTGAGCAACCCCGCGCGAAACGCGTCGCCACCCCCTGTGGGATCGACGAGCGGGTTCGGTTCCGCGACCGGGACCCGGACCACGTCTCCACCCGCTCGCAGCTCGGATCCCTGGCCACCATAGGTCACGACCGTGATCGGAACCTTCCTGGCGATGTCGTCGATGCTCAAGCCGGTCTTGCGCTCGAGCATGCTGAACTCGTAATCATTGCCGACGACCATGTAAGCCAGATCGATTCCCCGGCTCAGCTGCTCGCCATCGAGGATCACGATCTGCTGGGAGGGATCGAACACGAGCTTGCAGCCCGCCGCCGCGATCTCTTCCGCGTGCTTGACCATCGCGTCAGGAGCCGCCGCGCTGACCAGGCCGTAATCCGCCCGCGCCGCCTGAGCCGTGACATCGAGAGCGGCGGAATGGCCGCCCGCCCCCGGATAGAAGGACGCGATCTGGTTCCCCGCCATGTCGGCGTTCATGAACGAGCTGGAGGTAAAATCGTCGTCGATCGTGAGAATCGAAGAGAGGTCGACACCCAGCGACGACAGGACGTCCCGGTATGCGTCGAAATCCGACCCGACAGCACCGACCAGCGCGCACGGGACGTTGAGAAGGGCGAGGCTGTAGGCTATGTTGCCGCCGACTCCACCACGCTGTTTCTTCATCGAATCCAGGAGGAAGCTGATGGAGAGGACGTGTGCCTTGTCCGCGAGGATGTGGTCCTTGAACGACCCACCGAACGACATGACGTGGTCGAACGCGATGGACGCGCTCACGACGACCCGTGGAGTTGCTGTCACGCTCGAAACACTCCCATACCCACCCGTGGACCGCGCCGGGCCAAGCCGGAGACCGCTGTCGGGCCAACCTGCTGCTCTCATCGCGCGGCGGAGTCGGGTCCCTGTTACACAAAAAGACGCCGCCGGTCCAGTGGACCATGCAGCTGTATCGCTGAGCATAGCACAGCGAGTCGTCTCACTTTCCGGACCGAGGCCGTACGATCGCACCCAGAGCGCGTTCGATGATCGCCTCGGATACATCGGTTCGCACGGCGACTCCACCTTCGCGAACCGGAAGCACCCACTGTTGCACTCCAGCTGCCTTCTTCTTGTCGCTCCGCATCTTTTGGCGAACCGCGGCCGGATCGAACGAGACGGTCACGGGGAGCCCAAACGCGGCGATGAGATCGCGAACGCGGGACTCGGTCGCGCGGTCGATCTCCCCCAACTCACACGCAATCCGCATTGCGGCGCACATGCCCGCGGCGACGGCTTCTCCGTGAAGGAGGTTGGTGGTCGACGACTCGACGCCGTGACCGATCGTGTGTCCGAAATTGAGGAATGCCCGCAATCCGGATTCGCGCTCGTCCGCCGTCACGACGGCAGCCTTGAGCGTGACGTTCTTCCGGATGACCAGCGGCAGGAGCACGGAACCATGGGTCGCGAGGGCCGCGCTGTTCCGCTCCAGGATGCCTATCAGGTGGCCAGGTCGGCCCCCGGGAATCGATGACTCGATCACCGCGTGCTTGATGATCTCGGCCCACCCCGATGTATAGACACGTGAAGGCAGGCTTCCCAGGAGCGCCGGGTCGATCACCACGTGGCGGGGCTGATAGAAAGCGCCGATCAGATTCTTCCCGGCGGGATGGTTGATCCCGGTCTTGCCGCCGACACTGCTGTCGACCATTGCCAGCAGTGTCGTCGGCACCTGAACCAGGCCGACCCCGCGCAACACCGTCGCGGCGGCGAAGCCCACCAAATCCCCAACCACCCCGCCGCCAAACGCGACGGCGGCATCGCCCCGCTCGATGCCACCGTGAAGCATCCAGTCGAGGAGACGGCCAAGCCCTTCCAGGCTCTTGCTCGATTCACCCGCCGGGACAGTCGTGATGCGCACCTCCGGTGCGACCATCCGAGCCACCTCGGTCACGTCGGCCTCGATGTGCGGCAAGACGTTCTCGTCAACGCCGATCCAGATTCGTCGCGCCCTCGGCCACTGCGTCTCGATGACCCCTGGAAGGGTATCGACCGCCGCGCTCCCCACCATTATCGTCGAGGACGCACCCGGCGTCTCGAGCTGAATGCGTGATGGCGTTCCATGGTCCAGCCGCACCAACTCGGAGATATCCCCGGCAATCGCGGATGGATCGTCATGGTCCACCAGCAGGGTGACGTCTGCGCGCGCATACGCGCCGGAGCGGAGCGCCCGCATCGCCTCCAGTCGCTGGAGCGGGTCACCCTCGGACAGCAGGGGGCGGGCCGCTGTCGCGCCGACGGCCTGCGCCTGCTCAGCGAGGCGGTCGAGCAGGATCGCGGAGTCCCCATCGAGCCAGACAACGAGCGTCTCGGAATGGCCCAAGAGGTCGTCCGACCAGACGTCATCCTCGACCACCGTGCCTCCACCGGTGGCGATCACGATCTGGCTCTGGGCCAGCGCATCGAGCAGCACGGTCCGCTCCCGCGTTCGAAACACGGCTTCACCACGATCGCGGAACAGTTCCGGGATCGTCGACCCGGTCCGTCGCTCGATCTCGGCGTCGGTGTCGCGGGACATCCACCCGAGATCGTCGGCAATCAGCCTGGCGAGGGTTGACTTGCCCGTACCGCTGAGGCCGGTGAGAACGACGCGCCGTATCATCCTGAAAGAATGCTCCTCGTGTGACCCGACGCCGGGAAGCCGGGAAAACGACGTATCAGCGTCGACGCATCAACTTGAACGCCCGGCGAAATCGGCGTGTTCACCAGTTCCGTTCTATAATCCAGAGTGATCGTCAATGGCAACTCCGCCATCAATCCCGATTGCAGCCGAATCAATGTATCCGGTCCACGAGGACGTGCTGATCTCCATGGCCAGAATTCAGATTGTCGACGATGATCCGGCCATCCGCGAGGTGCTCCGGAGTCTCCTGGAAGACGAGGGCTTCGATGTCACCGAGGGGGAGTCTGGCCAGAGCGTACTGGACGCCCTCAACGCCGACGGTGATGGTCGTCCCCAGCTGGTGATGATGGACGTCCGGATGCCGGACAAGAACGGCCTCGAAGTCCTCCGCGAGGCTCGCGGATCGAAGGACAGCGAGCTGCCAGTGATCGTGATGACCGCTTATGGCTCATCCAACGTTGCCATCGATGCGATGCGATCAGGAGCCTACGATTACATCACCAAGCCGTTCGACCTCGAAGATGTCCTCCTTACGATCCAGCGCTTTTTCGACCGCCAACGCCTGAGCGAACAGGTCGAAGCGTTATCGTTTCGCCTTGGGGCGCGCGACCCCAACGAGATCATGATCGGAAACAGCCCTCCGATGCAGGAGGTTTACAAGACGATCGGCAGAATCGCTCACTCCGACGCCACGGTCATGATCTCCGGGGAGACGGGGACCGGCAAGGAGCTGATCGCGACGATTCTTCATGGGACGTCCAGTTATTCACGGGGACCGCTGATCAAGGTGAACTGCGCCGCGCTCCCGGAATCGCTGCTCGAGAGCGAGCTCTTCGGTCATGAGAAGGGAGCGTTTACCGGGGCCATCAACCAGCGCAAGGGCCGGTTCGAGATGGCGAACAAGGGAACGATCTTTCTCGACGAGATTGGCGAGATGACGCTGTCGACCCAGAAGAAGTTGCTTCGGGTGCTGCAGGAGCGAGAGTTCGAGCGTGTTGGCGGGTCGATCTCGGTGCGGATCGATACGCGGGTGATCGCCGCCACCAACAAGATCCTCTCCCAGGAGATCGACGCGGGCCGGTTCCGCGAGGATCTCTTCTACCGGTTGAACGTGATCTCACTCTATCTGCCACCGTTGAGGGACCGGAAGGATGACATCCCTCTGCTCGTCGAACACTTCGTTGAAAAACATCGCTACAAGCCCGGCGCGGGTCCGTCGAAGGTTTCCCAGGCCGCGATGGACAAGCTCATGTCGTACGACTGGCCCGGCAATGTCCGCGAGCTCGAGAACCTCGTCGAGCGCGCGACCGTCATGGCGCAGGGCAACATCATCACCGACGAGCACGTCACGTTCTATGGGTCGGACAATCGGCGGATCATCGACATCTCCGAGCGCGTGCGGCGTGGCGCCTCACTCCCGGAACTGCACCAGGATGTCGAGACCCAGGCGATCTCCGAGGCGCTCAGCATCACGGACGGGGATCGTCCGGAGGCGGCGGCACTGCTCGGCATCAAGGTGACCGAGCTCAACAGGCTCAACCCCGCCGCCGGCTGACACCCTCGCCCCGCGAACCTTCGTGAGACGGAACCGGGTTGCCCGCCCGGAGGAGGTGCCTGTCTCAGGCGTCGGTTGTGCCCGAGTCCTTGTTCTTGGCCTGGGCACTGCCTCCCGGCAGGTCGAGCTTGGCCGCAAGCTTCGTGGCCTGCTTCATGTACGAATCCAGTTGTTCCTTTGACGGCTTCTTCCCGAACCGGTAGTAGTAATCGATTGTCCGGCCCACGGAGAACGTCCCGGCGTAGGCGATCACGACCTTGGGGATCGTGCCAGCCGCCAGCGGCAGAAATGAAGTCGCTTCCCGCGCGATCGAGCGCCACAGGAAGCCCGCGCCAACGACCGGCGTCAGCTCGCGGATAACGCCCGCCTGGTCGTGCAGGTCGCGGCCATGGGCGGCGGCGATCTTGTAGCTCATCATGACCTGGTTCTTGGTCAGCACGATCAGGTCGGCTCCAACCGCGACAAACGATCCCAGAATCGGAATCACCGCCGGGATATTGGAGATGAGCGCGAACTGGGCGTTCGCGCGTGCCGTATCGTCGACGATCGCCTTCACCGCGGCTGAGCGGAGGAGGGGGAAGAACCGGCCGAACGATGGCGCGAGTTCGGTCATCGTCGACATCAGCTCGGTCCGCAGCCGGTCTGCCGGTGCGGTGGCGGACTCGGACGCGTTCGGCAGGAAGAAGACATTGCCGCTGCGCGAGCGACCGCCCGCCTTGCGGACGCGGTCGAAGAGCGACGTGTTTCCCGGATCGGCGACAATGACCGCGTCGTACCGCGAGAAGTCCAGCGGCTGAGCGTCGGACCAGACGCGCGTTTCCACATATCGCTCAGGTTGGCCGCCAAAGAGCTGCCCCGCCGCGTCACGGGCGATATCCAGCTCGGTCGAGAGCAGGAGCACTTTCGGCACCTGTTCCGCCCGGTCCCGAACTTCGTCGAAGTTGATCTCCCGAACGACACTCATGAAGTTTCGGGCAGAGCCGAAAGCTCCCAACGCGCCCTTCGCACCCAGTTTCGGCACTGACTCGATTCTCCTTGCGCTACGGCGTCCCAGCCGGACCCGACCTGCTTACAACCCTCGCTTGTCGCGTGAGTATGCCGCATCTCCCCTCTGCTCGTCGTCGCACCGGAATCAGGAGGCCGCGGCTTCCTAGGCCTCTCCACGGGCGACTCATGCTGGCGCGAGTCGTCGCATCGCGTCGACGAGCTCTCGGACCGCGGCGGCCGATTTCAGCAATGCCTCCCGCTCGACGTGCGTCAAAGGAATGTCGTAGATGTGCTCGACGCCCCCGGCACCGAGCTTCACCGGCACCCCGACGAACAGCCCGTCCACGCCATACTCGCCTTCCAGCAAAACGCTGCACGGCAGCACGCGTTTCTGATCCAGCAGGATCGCGTCGATCATCTCGACCACGGATGCTCCAGGGGCGGCATAGGCACTACCCGTCTTCAGCAAGCCCACGATCTCGGCGCCACCGGTCGCGGTCCGCTCTTCCAGCGCCCTGATCCGGTCCGCGCCGAGCAGCTCGGTGATCGGGATCCCGGCAACCGTGGAGTAGCGGGAGAGCGGCACCATGGTATCGCCATGCCCGCCGAGCACGAACGCGGTAACGTCGCGCACCGAAACCTCGAGCTCCTGGGCGATGAAGGTGCGGAACCGGGCGGCATCGAGCACACCCGCCTGACCGACCACCCGATTCCTGGGGAACCCGGATGCTTCGAGGGCGACGTGGCACATCGCGTCGAGCGGGTTCGAGACCACGATGATCGTCGCCTCGGGCGACGCACTGGCGGCCTGCGCGGTCACCGATTGGACGATACCCATGTTGGTCTTCAGGAGATCGTCCCGGCTCATCCCGGCCTTTCGAGCAATTCCCGAGGTGATAACGATGACATCCGAGGCGGCGGTTGATTCGTACGTGTTGGCGCCTTCGAGGAACGTATCGAACCCGAGCACCGGGCCGGATTCGAGAATGTCAAGGGCCTTGCCCTGGGGCAGCCCTTCAACGATGTCGACGAGCACGATATCGGCGTAATCCCGCATCGCGAGCGTCTGGGCAACCGACCCGCCGACCATCCCGGCCCCAACGATCGAGACCTTGGGGCGGCTCTTCCGAAGCGCGGGCGCTGCTGCTGACATGTCACCTCCTCGCGTGCTGTTGGTGCGTCGATGGTGAGATCCGATCGCCCATAGTCTACGCGGGCTTCACTCCTTGGAGCGGTCGCTCCGGGCGGCGATACTCCGTCCGGGCGCCACGAACCTATCCGGAATGCCGGCAAGTCGTTGGCGTTGCCACGTCTTGCCATACGGCGGCCGTCTCGCGACATGATCCACGTTCCATGAGTGTTGACGGGCCGCCAAATCTCCGCCTATACTTCGGACCGCTGCAAGAAGGCAGCCACCCGCCCAGGTGGCGAAACGGCAGACGCGCTAGCTTGAGGGGCTAGTGCCCGATAAGGGCGTGGAGGTTCAAGTCCTCTCCTGGGCACCGGTTCCGAACACCCGAGCGGGCGATTAGCTCAGCTGGAAGAGCGCCACGTTTACACCGTGGATGTCAGAGGTTCGAGCCCTCTATCGCCCACCGGTCGTGGCCGATCGATCCCCGCTCCAGACGCCAAGATAGCTCAGTTGGTAGAGCTCACGACTGAAAATCGTGCGGTCCGCAGTTCGAGTCTGCGTCTTGGCACCACCGACCGGGAGTCCACAAGGATCCCGGTCCTGTTGTGTGTGAGCCGTGGACACTTGACTGCCTCGGTTAGGTGGACCAGAGGTCGCGGTTCCCCTCGACCGGGAGATCGGTACGATTGCCCCACTCGTTCCACGATCCGTCGTAGTTGGCGCCTACCGTCAGCCCCGCGCGATGCAGTCCGAAGAGGACGGCCGTGGCAGTTACGCCACCGTTGCAGTACGCCGTCACCGGTCGGTCGAGATCGATTCCGGCCTCCCCGGCGATCGCGCGAATCTCGTCGACGCTCTTCCACGTCCCGGCATCGGTGAACATGGCCTTGGCCGGAAGATGACGCGCGGTCGGGATGTGTCCCCCTCGTGGCCCCCGCTGAACCGCTCCGGAAAACTGGCCCGCGTCCCGGGCATCCACGATCTGCTGGCTGTCCAGGGCGATTTGGGCCCGAACATCCTCGGCGGTGCTCCGCATCTCCGCTCGCGGTCGTGGGGTGAAGATACCCGGCACCGGCGTGACCGTCGCGTCGTCGGTCGGCATCCCAGCCAAGGTCCAGGCGGCCATCCCACCATCCAGCACCGCAATCTGATCGTGACCGTAGTAGCGGAGCGCCCACCACAGCCGGGTCGCGAAGTGGCCGCCGGAGTGATCGACGGCGACGACGACGGTGTGATCGCCGATTCCCAGCGCCCCCATTCGCGTCGCGAAGAGATCGGGCGGCGCGATCTGCACCTTGACCGGCGAGGTCGGATCGACGATGTCGCGCGTCCAGTCGACGTACACCGACCCGGGGATATGAGCCCCGTCGTACTCCGATCGAGCGTCCGTGTAGCTCGAGGCCTGCCTCCCGCCGCCGTGGTCCTCGGTGTTCACGTAGCCGCGAATATCGACGACGGCGAGATTAGGCTCGTCGAGGTGTTCGCGAAGCCAATCAACCGAAACGAGGCCATCGGGAAGCGGGATATTCTTTGTCGCCATCCGCGTCGCCCTTCTTTACGCGACGTGTGCCGCGATGAGGTGCCGCGCCCGTTCATGCTCGAGTGATCGGTCGACCGATCTTGACACTCGAGCGCCAACCGGCCTAGAATCCTGTCTACGGAAACGAATGCGGAAGTGGCTCAGTGGTAGAGCATCTCCTTGCCAAGGAGAAGGTCGCGGGTTCGAATCCCGTCTTCCGCTCCAGGTGGACGGGCATCGCCCGTCTTTTTAGCGTCCCGCCCATCCACCTCTTCGGCAACATGGTCTCCCTTCAACACGGACGGGGCGCATGGCGGTATCCTCAACGCGGCGACGGTGCGGATCAAATCGTCGAACGCGGGCGTGGCGGAATGGCAGACGCTACGGTCTTAAACACCGTTGGGGAGACCCGTGCGGGTTCGAATCCCGCCGCCCGCATCAGGCAGCACGAGCGTCATGTGACGGGAATCGCAGTCTTGAGTTGGAGCACGCGATCGGTCGTCGTCTGAATCTCTTGCAGCACGGCGGGGTTTCCGGCCAATACGGTGCCCTCCGAGGGGATGAGCTCACGGAGCCTTGGTCTCCAGCCGGGGTACGCGGACGGGAAACACCGCTCCATCACGTCCAGCATGATCGACACCGCCGTTGAGGCCCCTGGGGACGCACCCAGCAACCCGGCCAACGTCCCATCACGGGTGCCGACGACCTCCGTGCCGAATTCGAGCACACCTCGCTTGCCCGGCACCGCCTTCATCGTCTGCACCCGCTGACCGGCGGCGACGAGCTCCCAATCATCCTCCCTGGCGGTAGGGATGAAGTTGCGGAGCGTTTCCACCTTGTCGATGTTGGATTGCAGCGCCTGACTGATCAGATACTTCGTGAGCGGGAACTCATCCCTGGCCACGGTCAGAAGGGTCAGGATGTTGTCCCGCGTGATCGATCGCGGCAGATCAGTCAACGCGCCCTGCTTCAGGAACCTGGGGGAGAGCCCTGCATACGGGCCGAACAGCAGTCCGGGCTGTCCGTCGATCATGCGGAGGTCGAGATGCGGCATCGCCATCGGCGGCGCATTGACCGTCGACTTGCCATAGACCTTGGCCCGGTGACTGGCGGCAAGCGCCTGGTTGCGGCTCCGAAGCCATTGGCCGCCGACCGGAAACCCGCCATAGCCCTTGGCTTCCGGGATTCCGGACTTCTGGAGCAGGTGGATCGCGCGTCCTCCGGCACCGATGAAGACGAAGCGTGCGCTTGCGCGCTTCCGCTCCCCAGTGGCGATCTCGGTGGCGCAAACCGTCCAGCGGCCATCGGGCGACCTCGCCAGGCTTTCGACCTCGTGCCCCACCGCAATCGTGGCGCCCTGGCGTGCCAGCGCGTCGAGCAGGTGTTTCGTCAGTGCGCCGAAGTTGACGTCCGTGCCGTCGTCGCTCCGCGTGAAAAGCAGCGGAGCATCGAGATTGCGCCCCTCCATCATCAATGGCACCCAGCGCTCGATTTCGCTGAGATCGTCGGTCAGGCGCAAGCTGGAGAAGAGCCGTTCCCGGATCAGGGCATCGTAGCGTTTGCGCAAAAACGCGACATCCTCTTCGCCACTCACGTAGCTCAGATGCGGGATCGGACTGATGAACGCCTTCGGTTCGGGCAGCACCTTGCTGGACACCAGGGACGACCAGAACTGACGAGATTGATGGAATTGCTCGTTGACGCGAATCGCCTTGCTGATGTCGATACCGCCATCATCCTGCTCGGGCGTGTAGTTCAACTCGCAAAGCGCCGCATGACCGGTCCCAGCGTTGTTCCAGGGATCGGAACTCTCGGCCGCCACCTGGTCGAGCCGCTCGTACACGGTGATCGACCACTCGGGCTGGACGTGCCGCAGCAGCATCCCGAGCGTCGCGCTCATGATCCCCCCACCGACGAGGACGACATCGACCTTTGGGGACACACTCGCCACAGTTTCCTCCGGGATGGCGCCATTAGTACACCGTGGATCATCGCAAGTCGCCGCGCTCCGCGCAACAGGCCCATCGTTGGATCAGTCGCTCGCTCCCATGGGCGAACCCGCCTGCTGATTCAGGAGATGGTCCTGTCGCCACATTGGCTTCCGGACGGGCCGAATTATCGGGCATCGAATCATCAGCATCGGAACCGCGAAGCAGAGATCGCTGAGATGGGAACGTGCTGGGATTACGACGCCGAGTCGTCACTCTCGAGAACAGTTGGTCGGGCCAGTGCATCGTCGCACCCAAAGGTGGCCCCATGACCGGCGCCTACCCGCGAATGATCGCCCGGCGTGGTCGGCACGAGATCGAAGTCCGCAAGTCACGGTTCGTCTGCAGCGTTGATCGTGTCCGCTCGGAGGACGAGGCCCGCGCGTTTGTGGAATCGATCCGCAAGGAATTCTGGAACGCAAGCCATAACTGTGTCGCCTGGTCGATCGGGGAGAGCGGCCGGTTCCAGCGCTCCAACGATGATGGCGAGCCGGCCGGAACCGCCGGCAGGCCGATGCTCGAAGTACTGCGCAGGCGCCAGGTCACGGATACCGTGGTGGTCGTCACCCGGTACTTCGGCGGGGTCATGCTCGGGGCGGGAGGTTTGATTCGTGCATACGGGCATGCGGTCACGGAAGCGATCGATTCGGTCGGAATCGTCGAGAGCCACACGCTGACCAGCGTCTCGGTTCGTATCGGGCACGACGACGCCGGCGGATTCGAGCACGCCATCCGGAGTTCCGGCTATCCGCTCGAAGATGTCGCGTATGATGGCGCTGGAGTCATGTTTTCGCTGACGATGGAGCCCGCAATCGTTCCCTATTTCGACGCCTGGGTCGCGCAACACTCCGGGGGCCAGGGCGCTGTCGTGATCGACGGCGACATCTTCGTCGATGTGCCGGTCCGGAAACTGGACCCTTAGCGCGACGGCTCCCGAGGGAGAGGCACTGCACATGAGCGAATTACCTCAGCCAAAGTCCGGCGTGACGGTTCGGATCGATCCACGACGGTGCATCGCCAACGCGAAGTGCACCACCGCCGCGCCGGGCATCTATGTCCTGGACGAGGAGACCGGTGTGGCCGTGCTCGAAAACGAAGACACCGCAACCGTTCAGCAGCTCTTCGCCGGAGCCCGCGCGTGCCCGACGCAGGCCATCATCATCGAACAGTTCGGGCGACGCGTGTTCCCCCAAATCCTGACACCGATGTTCGGCGACGAGGATGCGGAACCTGGGAGCACACTGTAGGGGCAGCCCCGCGGGGCTGCCCGGTGAAGCAAAGCTTCGCGTTGGCTCCAGACGCACCAGACGAAACGGCCCGGCGCATAAGCGTCGGGCCGTTTCGTTGATTCATGAGCGAGGGATCACCCTGGTCTAGTAATCCATGCCGCCCATGCCGCCCGGAGCACCAGCCATCGCCGCGGCCGGCTCCGGCTTGTCGGTGATCAGGGCTTCGGTCGTCAGGATCATGCCCGCGATCGACGTCGCGTTGGCGACAGCGGACCGCGTGACCTTGGCCGGATCGGTGATCCCGGCTTCCAGCATATTGAGGAAGGAATCGGAGATCACCTCGTAGCCGAGGTTCGGATCGTTCTTCTCCTGCTGGAGCCGGCGAACCTGCTCGATCACCACTGAGCCGTCGCGGCCAGCGTTGGTGGCGATGGCGCGAAGTGGCTCTTCGAGTGCGCGGCGGAGGATGTTGACGCCAGTCTTGATGTCACCTTCCGCCTCGACGCTTTCGAGGGCGGAGACCGCGTTGATAAGTGTCACCCCACCACCGGGGACGACGCCCTCTTCAACCGCGGCTCGGGTGGCGCTCAGCGCATCCTCGACCCGGTGCTTCTTTTCCTTGAGCTCGGTTTCCGTGGCGGCGCCGACCTTGATCACCGCAACGCCACCGGACAGCTTGGCCAGCCGCTCCTGAAGCTTCTCACGATCAAAGTCGGACGTCGTGGTCTCGATCTGGGCCCGAATCTGGGCGACGCGGCCCTGAACCTCGCCAGGGGCACCCTGCCCATCGACGAATGTCGTGTCGTCCTTGGTGGCGACGACGCGGCGGGTGCTGCCGAGATCCTCGATCGTCACGCTATCGAGCTTGCGGCCGACCTCCTCGGAGATGACCCGAGCTCCGGTCAGCGCGCCGAGGTCGCGCAACATTTCCTTTCGGCGGTCACCGAAGCCTGGGGCCTTGATCGCCAGCGACTGGAACCGGCCCTGAAGCTTGTTGACGACCAGCGTCGCGAGCGCCTCACCATCGACATCCTCGGCGATGATGACCAGCGCCTTGCCCGCTCGGGCGACCGTCTCGATCGTCGGCAGGATGTCCTGGATCGACGAGATCTTCTTGTCAGTGATGAGAACGAAGGGATCCTCGAACTCGGACTCCATGCGCTCCGTGTTGGTCACGAAGTACGGGGAGATGTAGCCGCGATCGATCTGCATGCCCTCGGTGAACTCGGTCTCGAACTCGAAGCCCTTGGACTCCTCGACCGTTATCACGCCATCCTTGCCAACCTTTTCCATGACCTCGGCGATTAGGTCACCGATCTCCTTGTCAGCGGCGGAGTTGGACGCAACCTGGGCGATCTCTTCCTTGGAATTGATCGGGGTCGCAATCTCCTGAATCCGGGCGACGACCGCCGCCGATCCAAGATCGACACCCTGCTTCAGCTGCATCGCATTTGCGCCGGCGGCGATGTTGCGCAGGCCCTCATGGACGATCGCCTGGGCCAGGACGGTTGCCGTGGTGGTGCCGTCGCCAGCGGCATCGTTGGTCTTCGTGGCGGCTTCCTTGAGGAGCTGGGCACCCATGTTCGCGAACGGGTTCTCGAGCTCGATCTCCTTGGCGACGGTGACGCCGTCGTGGGTGACCGTCGGCGCGCCGAACTTCTTGTCGAGCGCTACGTTCCGGCCCTTGGGACCGAGGGTCGTCTTGACCGCGTTCGCGAGGACATCCACGCCTTCCTTCAGCGAGTGCCGCGCCTGTTCGTTGAATTCCAGAATCTTTGCCACGAATATGCTCCTTGGGATGGATTAGCTGATTGCCACGCGAAATCAAACCGCGGAAGGTTATCCGGTAACGACGGCCAGCACGTCCTTCTCGGAGAGGATCAGCAGATCCTCATCCTCAAGCTTGAACTCGGTGCCGGCGTACTTGGCGAACAACACTTCGTCCCCGACCTTGACATCGAGTTCGATCCGGCTGCCACTGTCGTCGCGCCGGCCTTCGCCAGCGGCGATGATCGTGCCGCGCTGCGGCTTTTCCTTCGCCGTATCCGGGAGCATGATCCCGCTCTTGGTCGTTTCTTCACGGGTCGCTGGCTTTACGACCAGCCGATCGCCCAGCGGCTTGAGATTGGTTGCAACTTCCACCATGGTTCTCTGTTCCTCCTGTACACCTTTAGGGGTCGATCGATTCGGCGTCACACCGACGCCTGAACCGAAATGCGCTGTCAGCCTAGCACAGCGATTAGCACTCATCAAGGGGAGAGTGCTAACGAATTGGCAAATAGATGCTGAGAGTGCCAATCTGTTTCTCCGGTGGAGACGATCGACATCGTCGCGCCTCTGGCCAAGAAGCCAAGGTCATTCCGCTCCCCCAACCCGTGACACCCACCGGGGTGCTACAAAAGAGAATCGGACGCCGTTCGCCGACCAGTAGGAGCTGGAGCGTCCCGGGACGTTTCCCTCACGACGATCCGCGCAACCCACGTCAGACGGCCCACAAGCGGCTAGACTTATCAGGTAGCCATACGCTGGCGCCAGGCCACGGCAATCGCGCGTGGCGTTTCGTCTCCAACGCAGGGAGAGCATTGAGGTGCACGCTCCACCAACCATCGACCGATTCGCCTCCGCCCGCGTGCGCGGCGCGACGCCTTCCCCAACCCTGGTAGTGTCCGAGAAGGCTCGCCAACTCAAGGCACGCGGGATCGATGTCGTCGATCTCGGCGGCGGTGATCCCGACTTCATCACGCCCGAACATGTGCGACGGGCGGCGAGCGACGCAATGAACGCCGGCGACACGCATTATGTCGCTGGGTCCGGTACTCCAGCGTTCCGCGGGGCGATCGCGAGAAAGCTGAAGCACGACAACGGAATCGTCGTTGACCCGGACACCGGGGTATTCGTCACTCCTGGGGGAAAGTTCTCGCTCTTCCTCGCCGCCCAGGCGTTCATCGAGCCCGGTGTCGATGTCATGGTGCTGGAGCCGGCCTGGGTGTCGTACGTGCCGATCGTCGAGCTCAGTGGTGGGCGGGCGATTCACGTCGGCCTTGATCCTGACACCAACTTCGCGATCACCCGGGACATCCTCGAAGCGCACGTGACCCCAGAGACGCGGATCATCATGCTCAATACACCGAACAATCCCACCGGCCGGGTAGTGACGCGGCCCGAGCTCGATGCCGTCAGCGGATTCGTGCTGGATCATGATCTGATGGTCTGGACCGACGAGATGTACGAGAAGATCATCTACGACGGGGCCAGGCATCTGAGCGTCGCGACAACGCCAGGGCTCGCCGACCGAACGCTGACCTTCAATGGGCTCTCGAAGGCGTATGCGATGACCGGTTGGCGGCTCGGCTACGTCGCCGGGGCACCCGAGTTCATCTCCCAGATGGCCAAGATCAACAGTCACACGGTGACCTGCGCCACCTCGTTCGCACAGGCCGGTGGAACAGCCGCGCTAGAGGGCGCTCAGGAGTTCATCGGTGAGATGGTCACCGCATGGGACCGGCGTCGGCACTTCGTCACGAGCGAATTGAACCGCGTCAAGGGACTACGCACAAAGCTGGTCGAAGGTGCATTCTACGCATTCGTTGATGCCCGCGAGATCGATCCCGACTCGGTTCGTCTCGCCGATCGAATTCTCGACGAAGTCCATGTTGGCGTCGTTCCCGGTGTCGCGTTCGGCGAGGCGGGCGAGGGCCACCTCCGGCTCTCGTTCGCGACCAGCGACGACGCGCTGAAGAAAGCGATCGACCGCCTTCAGTCGCTCTTCGGCACTCGGTGACAGCTTCGATCAGGACATAGTGAAGAAGGATACATCGATGAGCACTGAAGAGCGTTTGCGGGAACGCGGAATCGAGCTCCCCGAGCCGGTCGCACCCGCCGCCAACTATGTTCGCTTCATGCGGACCGGGAATTTGCTCTACATCAGCGGCACCGGACCGGGCGACGCGGCGCCGAAGGGCAAGGTCGACACCGAGGTCAGCGTTGAGGATGCCTATGCGGCGGCCCGGACGGTCGGTCTCCAGATCCTCTCGACGGCCCGGCAGGCCCTGGGTTCGCTGGATCGGATCAGCCGCACGGTCAAGGTGCTGGGGATGGTCAACAGCGCTCCGGAATTCGGCGGACACCCCCAGGTCATCAACGGGTGCTCCGATCTGCTCGTCGACATTCTCGGCGATGCGGGACGCCACACCCGGTCCGCGGTCGGTTTCGCCGCGCTGCCCAATTCGATCTGCGTCGAAATTGAAGCCACCTTCGAGGTGGAGTAAGCTACGTCATTCCTCGGCACCACCGTTCCTTGCGGCTTGATCGAAATACGGCCCGGCCCGCAAGGGTCCGCATGAGTCCCGCGGCGACAACGAAACGCATTCCGGTAACGTGCCGGGTCTAGGTCAGGATAATCCTCATGGAGCAGAAGACGATTCCGGTCACCCGCGAAGGATACGATCGCCTCAAGGTCGAGCTTGCCGAGCTTACCGAAACCAAGCGGCCCCAAATCATCGCGGCGGTCGCGGAGGCTCGCTCCCATGGCGATCTCCGGGAGAACGCCGCCTATGACGCCGCGCGTCAGGATCAGGCGATGACCGAGAAGCGGATCGGCGATCTCGAGAACCTCCTCCGGAACGCACGAGTGATCGAAGGCGACGCGTCGAAGAGCACCAACGGAGTGATCGGGCTCGGGAGCAAGGTGACCGTCGATTTTGATGGCGAAGATGAGCAGTACACTATCGTCGGCGCCATCGAAGCCAAGCCCTCGAACGGTCTCATCTCCAACGAGTCGCCCATCGGGCGGGCAATGATTGGCCGTCGCTCGGGAGAGCACGCCGTTGTCGAGACACCTGGCGGATCCCTGACCTTGACCATCAAGTCGGTTGAATAACACGCCGCCCACTCCGGATACCCGACGGCAGGTTCTGGAACGGATGGGGCAACTGGGGTCGAGGTTCCGTCATCCGTTGTGGTGGCTTCCGGACCCGGCGACGGAGCAGGCGGAGGGATACCGGCGGATCTGGCAGAACCTGCGGCAGGTGACGGAAGTTCAGGACGGGCGCCACGATGGGCCGGAATGGCGCTCTCGCGAGGGGCGGTTCGCCCTGTGCTGCGTGCGCGTTCCCGCTGAAAGGCTGTCCAGCGAGTTCGCCCTACTGAGGAACGCGTTATCCGAGTTCCCATTCGTTCGGCTGCACCCGGACACCTTCCTGCATGTCCCGATCCAGGAGCTGGGATTCGTCACCGACGCTCCCGAACAGCGGGATGATCTGACTCCCGCTCGCCTTCAGGAATTCATCGCCCTCGCCGAGCATCCGGTCGTGAATTTTCCACGCTTCGAGATCGCGCTCGGCGGGGCCAACTCGTTCGTCGATGCGGCGTTCCTCGATGTCCGCGACGGTGGCTGGCTATCCCGGATCCATCGTCGGCTCCTCGACTTCGTCGTGATTCCGGCCGATACGCATTTCCCCTTTCTCCCCCACGCCACGATCGCCCACTACACGAGATCGGCGCCGATCGGCAACCTGCCCGCTGTTCTGGCCGATTGGCGGGATCAGACGTTCGGCTCGTTCGAAGCCACGCACGTCGAGATCGTGCTCCTGCACACCTCGACCCCCTATCCCGAGCTGGAAACCGTGCATGCGTTCGAGCTTGGAGCACGATCGCGGTCGGTCCTGGTCGCCTCCCGCCCATAAGAGATCGTGGCCTGCGGTCTCAGAGGCGCGCGACGACGGCATCTCCGAATGAAGTGGTCGTCGCGGTTCCGCCGAGATCGGCCGTGCGGACGCCATCGCCGATCGCGCGCTGGACCGCGTCCTCGATCCGGCGCGCCTGATCGCTCAGCCCCAGCGACATCTCCAGCATCAGGGCGGCGGAGCGGATCATTCCCGCCGGGTTCGCCTTGCCCTGACCGGCGATATCCGGCGCGCTGCCGTGGATCGGCTCGTACAATCCGAACCGGAGCCCATCGCTCGTGGCCGCGCCGAGACTTGCGGACGGGAGCATTCCCAGCGAGCCGCCCAGCACCGATGCCTCGTCGGTCAGGATATCGCCGAACATGTTTTCGGTAACGATCACATCGAACCGCGACGGATGCTGGACCAGTTTCATCGCCATTGCGTCGACGAGCATGTGGTCGAGCGTGACATCTCTGTAATCCTTGGCCACCTCAGTGACGACTGACCGCCACAGCCGCGACGAGGAGAGGACGTTCGCCTTGTCGACACTGGTCAGGCGACCGCGCCTGCTCCGTGCGTGCTCGAACGCCAGACGGACGACGCGCTCGATCTCGTGCTCGCGGTAGACGAGGGTGTCTACCGCCACCCGTCCCCGACGCTCCCGCCACTGGCGGGACGGTTGGCCGAAGTAGATGCCCCCGGTAAGTTCCCGGACGACCAGCAGATCCGTCCCCATGAGCACCTCGGGCTTGATCGGCGACGCATCGGCGAGAGCGTCAAACACGGTGACCGGACGGAGGTTGGCGTAAAGACCGAGCGTCTTGCGGATAGTGAGCAGCCCCCGCTCGGGCCGGACGGCTGCGTTCAGGTTGTCCCACTTTGGTCCACCGACCGCGCCAAGCAGCACCGCGTCCGCCGCTCTCGCGCGTTCGATGTCCTGATCCCGCAGGGGGGTGTCATGGGCATCGATTGCCGCGCCACCGATCAGCATGTGCTCGAACATCACGTCGAGCGCGCACGATGTGCCGATTGCGTTCAGCACCCTGAGCGCCTCCGCCATGACCTCGGGACCGACGCCATCGCCCGCGAAGACAGCCACTGTCATGGCCGTGGACCGTTCGTTGGGAGCACTCATACAGGCATCGCCACGCGCGGTTTCCATGTCGGTCTGGACGCTTCGTAGCGAGCAATCACTTCTTCCTGTGCAAGAGTCAGCGCGATGTCGTCGAGACCTTCCATGAGCCGGTGCCGGGTAAAGTCGTCCATCGGGAACGTGGTCGAAAGCCCGACCGCTGGCGCGGAGATCGTCCGGGCTTCAAGATCGATCGTCACCTCGAGGAACGGGTGCTCGGCCGCCGCCTCGAGCAGCTCGGCACCGAAATCCTCGGGCACAGTGACGGGAACGAGTCCGGACTTCGTGGCGTTGTTGCGGAAGATGTCGCCGAACTTCGGCGACACGACGGCCGTGAATCCATAATCCATCAACGCCCAGACGGCGTGCTCGCGCGAGGAGCCGGTCCCGAAGTTTGGGCCCGCGATCAGGACCGAGGCGCCCGCGAACTCCGGTCGATTGAGGACGAAGGCAGAGTCGGACTCGCGCCAAGCAGCGAACAGTCCTTCCCCGAACCCGGTTCTTTCGACGCGCTTGAGATACGATGCCGGGATGATCTGATCGGTATCGACGTCGCTCCGTTCGAGCGGCGCGGCGCGACCGGTAATCGTCTTCACGGGCTCCATGAGTGCATCCCTACCGTGGCAAGAGATCGGACGGTGCGGCAAACGTTCCGGCGATTGCGGTGGCCGCCGCGACGCCGGGAGAGACAAGGTGCGTGCGTCCGCCCTTGCCCTGTCGCCCTTCGAAGTTGCGGTTGCTCGTCGAGGCGCAGCGCTCGCCGGGCGCGAGCTGGTCGGGGTTCATGCCAAGACACATCGAGCACCCGGCCGAGCGCCACTCGAAACCGGCGCGCTCGAAGATCCGGTCGAGCCCTTCCCGCTCCGCCTCGGTCTTGACGCGCATCGAGCCCGGCACCACCATCCCACGCACCCGCGATGCGATCCTCCGGCCCTCGATCACCCGCGCCGCGACCCGCAAATCCTCGATCCGGCCGTTCGTGCACGATCCGATGAAGACGGTATCGACCGGGATCGAGCGGATCGCGGTTCCCGGCTCGAGCTTCATGTAGGCGAGCGCCCGCTGGGCGGAGTCGCGGTCGGACCCGGGAGGCAGAAGCGCGGGGTCGGGCACGGCGGAGTCGATCGAGGTGACCTGGCCCGGGTTGGTGCCCCACGACACGTGGGGAAGGATCGCCGACCCGTCGAACGAAATCTCGCGGTCGAACGTCGCGCCGTCGTCCGTCGGCAGTTGCCGCCAGGCATCGAGTGCGGCGGACCACGCCTCCCCCTTGGGAGCGTGCTGCTTGGCGTCGAGATAGGCGAAGGTCACATCGTCGGGCGCGATCATGCCGGCCTTGGCACCCGCCTCGATCGACATGTTGCAGACCGTCATCCGGCCCTCCATCGACAGGTTGCGGATCACGGAACCCCGGTATTCCACGATCGAGCCAGCGCCGCCGCCCGTCCCGATCCTGCCAATAATGGCGAGGATCACATCCTTGGCCGTGACGCCAGGCTGAAGCTCGCCATCGACCGTGATCGCCATCGTCCGTGGCCGGGCCTGGGTCAGCGATTGCGTCGCCAGCACGTGCTCGACCTCGCTGGTGCCGATCCCGAACGCCAGGGCACCGAAAGCGCCGTGGGTTGACGTGTGGCTATCGCCACAGACGATCGTCATGCCAGGTTGGGTCAACCCGAGCTCGGGGCCGATCACATGCACGATGCCCTGACCGGGATCGCCCATCGGGTGCAGGCGAATCCCGAACTCGGCGCAGTTCTCGGTGAGTTTGCGGACCTGAGTGGCGGAGACCGGGTCGGCGATCGGGCGATGGATGTCGATCGTCGGGACGTTGTGATCGGCCGTCGCGATCGTCAGGTCGGGCCGCCGGACCCCGCGCCCGGCAAGCCGGAGCCCGTCGAACGCTTGCGGCGATGTCACCTCGTGGACGAGGTGCAGATCGATATAGAGCAGGTCCGGCTCGCCTTCCGCCGAGCGGACGATGTGCTCATCCCAGACCTTTTCGGCGATCGTTCGTGGCGTCGACACAGCTGGTACCTCCGGGGTCTTTGCCGAGACGAGAACGTTCAGGCAGCGATGCCCGCGTGACGGTTCATGGTTTGCGGCCAGCGAACACGGCCAGCTCGAATGCCTTGAACAGGCAATCGACATCCAAAAAGCCAACGTCGCGCAACCATTTCAGCTGCACTTCGATCGGAGCCAGAATGTTCGCCGCTCGCTCATCCGTATGGGAGTACATTGCGATGATCTCGTCCACACTGCGTTTTCCCGACTCCACGCGGTGGATCCCTTCGGCGAGCGACCGGTAGAAGGCGCGCTCGTAAACCGGGCTCAGCGAGCTGACATGCTCGATGTGAATGAACAGACCATCCGGCCGCAAGAGCTCGAATATCTCGGCATTGAGCGATCGCTTCCGACGGTCCGGAATATGATGGATCGCGAATCGAGAGATAATCAGTTCGAAAGGGCTGGCGGCTTCGGCAGACGGTCGCCATTCGCTGTTTCGGAGATCGCCGCGAACGAAGTCGACCCGTGCATCGACGCCGCCGAGCCGGGCGCGAGCTTCCGCGAGCATGGGCTCGGAGAAGTCCACCAGCACCGCCCGCTCGACCGGGTGCCGCTCGATCAGGGCCGCGACGGCCAGCCCGTCTCCGGCACCGAGGTCGAGCACGCGGCGAACGTCGAGCCCGTGGGCCTGAATGATCCGGTCGGCGATCTCGAAATGGGCGTCCGCGAACGGAATGCCTCGACGTGCTTCCAGATATCCGGCCGCGATTGCTGGCTGTTGCCAGACGACGTCCCGACGATCCTGTTGCATCCGTTACCCACTTCTGGTGGCTAGCTCCAACGCGACGTTGACGACCCCATGAGAATCGTATCCGGGCGGTGTTGCACGTATTGGCCGAGCGCCGCGAGATAGGCTTTGGCACTGGCCTCGACGATGTCCGTCGCCAACCCATGCCCGGTGAAGATCTCCGATTCGACCTTGATCCGGACATGAACCTGGCCCTGTGCATCCTCGCCCGGCGTGACCGCTTCCACGTGGTAGTAGGTCAGCTCGTTCTGGACTCCGACTGCGGCGTCGATCGCCGCGAAGAGCGCGTTGACCGGTCCGTTCCCTTCGGCGTCGCCAGCGCTTTCGATGCCGTCGCGCTGGATCACGATGCTTGCCGTCGCCGACCCGCCACTGCCGATCGAGGCGTTCCAGCGCACGAGATGGAGAGTACTGCCCTCAACCGCAAGCTCGTCTGACACGAGCGCCGCGATGTCGGCACCGGTGACGTTCTTTTTCCGATCTGCCAGCTCTAGGAACCGTCGATACACCTGATCGACCCCGTCATCCGGCAGCTTCAGGCCAAGCTCACGCAAGGCGTTGCGGAAGCCAGCCCGTCCGGAATGCTTGCCGAGCACCAGCCTCGTCCCTTCCCAGCCAACATCGGTCGGGTCCATGATCTCGTACGTCGTGCGCTCCTTGAGCATCCCGTCCTGATGGATGCCCGCCTCATGCGCGAACGCGTTGGCGCCGACAATCGCCTTGTTCACTTGCACGGCGACCCCGGTCAGCGAGCTGACCAGCCGGCTGGTCGGGACCAGGCGCGAGCGCTCGATCCCCGTTCCGGCATCTCCGAACTGATCGGATCGCGTCGCCAGCGCCATCACGACCTCCTCCAGCGACGTGTTGCCCGCCCGCTCTCCGATGCCGTTCATCGTCACTTCGACCTGCCGCGCTCCGGCCCGGACGGCGGAGAGCGTGTTGGCCGTCGCCATCCCGAGATCGTCGTGACAGTGAACCGAGATGACGCAATCGTCGACGCGATCGAGATTCGCGCGCAGGTGCTCGATCAGCCGGGCCATCTCGCGCGGTGTCGCGTAACCGACCGTGTCGGGGACGTTGAGCGTCGTCGCTCCGGCGTCGATCGCTGTCTGGAAAACCCGCACCAGGAAGTCGTGATCCGTTCGCGTGGCGTCCTCGCAGGAGAACTCGACATCGCTGACGAACGATTTCGCGAGGGCGACGGAAGAGGCGACCCGCTCCAGCACCTCGTCACGAGTCATCCGGAGCTTGTGCCTGAGATGGATGTCGGATGTCGCGATGAACGTGTGGATGCGCGGGGACTCCGCTGGCTTGACCGCCTGGGCGGCCCGCTCGATGTCGCCTGCGTTCGTCCGTGCCAGTCCGGCGACGGTCGCGCCCCGAACCCGGGTCGCGATCGCCCGGACGGCCTCGAAGTCACCCGGCGAGGCCGCCGGAAATCCCGCCTCGATCACATCGACCCTGAGGGTGACGAGGGCATCGGCGACCTCGAGCTTCTCGTCCGATGTCAGCGTCGCGCCCGGCGATTGCTCGCCATCTCTGAGCGTCGTATCGAACACGATCACGCGCTGGCTGGTGTCGGTTACGTCTGTCGTCGCGTCACTCATGGCTTGGCTCACCTCATCTGAAAACGGTCGCTATCCGCGCCGCTGGACAGCCGCCTCGCGGGCGGCCTTGCCGGTCTTCAACCACGGCATCATGCCGCGCAGCTGTGAGCCGACCTGCTCGATCCCGTGCGTTCGTCCGGACTCGCGCATGGCGAGGAAGCGGGCCCGTCCGCTCTCGTTCTCGGCGATCCATTCCTCCGCGAAGCTGCCGTCCTGAATTCGCCCAAGCAGCTCCTTCATTGCCACCTTGACCGAGTCGTTGATGATCTGGGGGCCGGCGTAGTAGTCGCCGAACTCCGCCGTATCGGAGATCACCTCCCGCATGTGCGTGAGCCCGCCCTCGTAGATAAGGTCGACGATCAGCTTCATCTCGTGCAGGCACTCGAAGTAGGCGCTCTCCGGCTCGTACCCGGCCTCGACGAGCGTCTCGTAGCCGGCGGTGATGAGCGCGGAGATCCCTCCACAGAGGACTGCCTGCTCCCCGAAGAGATCGGTCTCGGTCTCTTCCTTGAAGGTCGTTTCCAACACCCCGGCGCTCAGCGAGCCGATGCCCCGAGCGTAGGCAAGGGCAACATCCTTTGCCCGCCCACTCGGATCCTGATGGACCGCCACCAGCGCGGGGACACCGATGCCCTCCTCGAACAGTTCCCGCACCCGCTGACCGGGGGCCTTGGGCGCGATCATCGAGACGTCGACATCCGCTGGAGGCTCGATCTGCCCGAAGTGGATCGCGAAGCCGTGGGCGAACATAAGCGTCTTGCCCTTGCTCAAGTGCGGCTCGATGTCGGCCGTGTAGACGCTCTTCTGGATGTGGTCTGGCACCAGCAACATGATCACGTCCGCGGCTCGCGCGGCATCGGCGGCGGTTTCGACCCGCAGCCCCTCGGCGAGCGCCTTGTCCCGGCTCTTGCTCCCCTCATGCAGGCCGACGATCACGCTCAGGCCAGCATCCCGGAGATTGAGTGCGTGCGCGTGACCCTGCGCGCCATAGCCGATGATCGCGATGGTCTTGTCCTGGAGCGGCCCGAGTGTCGCATCGTTCTCGTAGTAGATTACCGCCGGCATCGATTCCTCCCTGGGCAACGCTGGTTGCCTCGACCACCATCGGTGTCCATCACCGAGGCGTTTCCATCTCCGCCCGCACAACGTTCACCACGGAAGCACCAGAAACGGGAGCGAATCGCTCCCGTTTCCCTCCCGGCCTAATCTGCCACGGCGACCGAACCTTCGCCGATCCGGTCGACCCGGCCACCCTTGCCGGCCATCGACCCGCGCGACATCGCGATCTTGCCGCTCCGCGCCAGCTCGCGAATCCCGTACACGCGCATCATCGCCAGGAAGGAATCGATCTGCTCCTCGTCGCCGGTGCACTCGATCATCAGCGTCCCCGGTGTCGCATCGAGCACCCGCGCGCCGTAGATCTCCGCGATCTGGAACACCTCGGACCGGGTCTGCCCCTTGGCGGCGACCTTGACCATCACCAGCTCACGGGTGATCCCCTCCGCCACTGGCAAATCCGTCACCTTGACGACTTCGAGGAGCTTGTAGAGTTGCTTGCCAGCCTGCTCCACCTCGCTGTCCTCGCCGTTGACCAGAATCGTCATCCGCGAGAGCCCGGCCTGCTCGGAGTGCCCGACCGTGATCGAGTCGATGTTGAACGACCGCCGCCGCATCAGCGAGACGACCCGGTTCAGCACCCCCGGTTGATCCTCGACGAGCACGACCAGCGTGTGCGTGCGTTGCATGGCTAGACGTCCTCCGCCATGGGCAACCATTGCGGGTTGTGCATCATTTCGGAATTGCTCGCCCCCGGCGGTACGATCGGGTACACGTTGGCCTCCGGCTCGACCACGAACTCGACGAGGACGGGGCCCTTGATCGACCGTGCACGCTGGATCGCGGGCATGATCTCGGCGTCCTTGAGCACCCGGATACCGGTCGCGCCGTAGGCCTCGGCCAGCTTCACGAAATCGGGTCCGCTGATCTCGACCTCGGAGTAGTTGCGGTTATTGAAGAGATCCTGCCACTGCCGGACCATCCCCAGATACCCGTTATTGATAACCGCGATGTTGATATCGAGTTTCTGCTGGACGGCGGTCGCGAGCTCGTTCGACGACATCTGGAACCCACCGTCGCCAATGATCGCCCAGACCTCCAGATCGGGCCGGCCCATCTTGGCGCCGATCGCGGATGGCAACCCAAAGCCCATCGTGCCCAGGCCGCCGGAGGTAATCCATCGTGTGCCGTAGCGGACGCCGAGCTGCTGGGCGGCCCACATCTGGTGCTGCCCGACATCGGTCGTCACGATCGCGTCGCGGTTCGTCGCCGCCGAGATCGCCTTGATGATCGCATACGGTTCCGGCCACTCCGGCACATCCTCGAGCGCGGCTTCGAGCACGCGGTCGCGCTGCTCGTCGATCCAGCGCATCCAGCCAGCGTGATCGCCCTCGCCGACTCCCTGGACGAGGAGCTTGAGCGCCTCGCCGGCATCGCCAACCACCGGCACGTCGGCGGGGATGTTCTTGCCGATCTCGGCGGGATCGATATCGACGTGGACGATCTTCGCGTTGGGAGCGAACCCGGCGACGCGCCCCGTGGCCCGGTCATCAAAACGGGCTCCGATGTTCACGAGCAGATCGCATTCTTCGAGGGCGCGATTGACGTGACGATGCCCATGCATCCCCATCATCCCGAGCGAGAGGCGGTGCTCTTCGTCCATCGCCCCGAGGCCGAGCAGGGTGTAGATCACGGGGATGTCCGTCTTCTCGGCGAAACGCTGGAAGACCTCTTCGGCCTTGCTGAGGATGATCCCGTGGCCCGCCATGATCAATGGCTTCTTCGCGGCGCCGATCAGGTCGGCGGCGAGCCGGACCTGGCGCATGTTGGGGACCAGGTTGGGCTGATAGCTCTTGCGGCCCGTGGTGCGGGGATATTCGAACGCCGCCTTCGCGATGAAGACATCCTTGGGAATGTCCACCAGGACGGGACCGGGGCGGCCGGACCGCGCGAGATAGAACGCTTCCTTGATCGTCGGTGCGATGTCCTCGGGCCGCCGGACGAGATAGTTGTGCTTCGTGACCGGCAGCGTGATCCCGGTGATGTCTACTTCCTGAAACCCGTCCCGGCCGATCAGCGCCTGGGAGACCTGACCGGTGATCGCCACGATTGGCACCGAGTCGAGATAGGCATCGGCCAGCGCGGTCACCAGATTGGTGGCGCCAGGGCCTGAGGTAGCGATGCAGACGCCGACATTGCCGGTGGCGCGCGCGTAGCCGACCGCCGCCAGCGCGGCCCATTGCTCGAAACGGGTGAGGACGTGCGTGAACGAGGAACCCGGAATGGCGTCGTAGAGGGGGATCACGGCACCTCCGGGATATCCGAAGACGGTGGTGATCCCCTCTTGTTCAAGACAACGGCAGGTGATCTGCGCGCCGCTCAAAATCTCGGGAACAGCGGTCAACCGCGGTTCCTTCCCAGCCGCTTCCAATAGTGCCGGATCCGCGGGGAGCCGGGTTTCACGCTGCCTGGCGACGACCATGACGATGCTCCATTTCCAACCACAATCGGCTAGTACAGCCGGTTGCCCTTTCCGTTGACGTCCGATATGACCGCGCGCTCGCGGATTGTTGGCGACGGGCATCGGGCACGAAAGTCGTGTCCGCGACGTTTCTCCCTCGCCGCCCCATCGCATCCACCGGTGGATGCCGCATGGAGGTATCGGATGTGTCCCGCACGGCGTTGGTCAGGAACATCAAAAAAGCCTCCCTGTGGAGGGGAGGCCAACCTGCTGAGTCTTGGTATTCGATTCGCCTTCTCGGCTTACGCTCCCCGTGCACACCAACCGCTCCCTCTTGGGAGCGTAATAAGTACGAGGCCAATAATGATGGAGAGGGCGAACGACAGGTTCATCGAATGGGTACTTCTTTCAGGAGGTGCCGACGGCGAACTCGACCGCCGACTACATGGTACGGAGACCGGCCAAACCTTGTCAACCCTTTCACGAGGATTTTGCATGATGACGTGGTTCATCGCCGCACCCGCCCACGTCCCGAGCGACGCGCCGGAGCGGGTCAGCCCTCGATCTCTTCCTCTTCATACGTGAGCGGAAGATGCCCGTTCTGTTCCGGGCAGACGTGACCGGAGGGATCCTTCGGCGCTCCGCACATTGGACACCGCGGCCGTCCCGCCGCCGCGAGCGCCGCCACATCGGAGCTGAGCGCCAGCGCCTGCCGACGATTCAGCCTTACGCTGAGGGCGGGTTGGCCGCTCTGCTCGTCCTGCTGCAGATCGTACGCACCGATCACCACCGAATCACCGGTTTCGTCGAATCCCAGATCGACCTTGCCCAGTCGAAACTGGTGATCGGCGTCGTTGTCGAATTCCTGAAACGCGTCGTCGGATTGAAGCATCGGCGAATCGGTTGCCGCGTCCTCGAACATCTGCTCGATCATCAATGCCAGCGCCTGCAACTGTTGTTTTTCCAACCAGATGATGTGAGTTTCGCCGTTGACGGCCAGCAGCATCCGAAAACGTCGCTGACCCGGTTCCCCGAGTGCCTCGACCTGGACGCGCTGCGCATCGACGGGAGAAGGTCTATTGATGAAATCGTCGCTCATTGACCGAAAAACCTCGTCCACTATAGAGTCAGATCAGGGGTGCGCCAGAGGGGTACGACAGAAAGTCGAATGTGTGGAAGGATAGCACGCAAGGGAACCATCTTATCCGCCGCGTGGCCGCCAGCCTTGCGCTTATGGCGGCCAAGCGGTATCGCCCCCCGGTCTGGCATCGGATGGCTTGGCTCAAACTCCGTGAAGAGGCCGATACACTCGTGGCGGAGAGCGGAGGACCGCGTGCCTTCGCTTCTCCGCGGTCTCAACGAATAGTGACCCGATGAGCGACAAAACCACCATGTTTCATAAGGTGGAGCGGGATCCTGAGGTGCGTGCCCTCATTCGCGCGGCGGACGAGCGGCTGCGCGCGCTTGGATTCAACGAGCACGGGGCCTGGCACGTCAATCGGGTGGCCAATGCCGCTTCGACGATCCTCCGCAAGCTGGGGTTCGATGACCACGTCCAGAACCAGGCGAGAATCGCCGGGCTCCTCCACGACATCGGCAACGCGATCTCGCGCGAACACCATGCATCGACCGGAGCGCGTCTGGCACACGCCATCCTGTCGCGGCTCTCTGTGCCTTCGAGGGACATCACGGTCATTATCGGCGCGATCGAATCCCATGGCGACAATCACGGGAGCCCTGGGGCCGCGACGGACGCCGTCTCGGCGGCGCTGATCCTCGCCGACAAGTCCGATGTTTACCGATCCAGAGTTCGAGGGTCAGAAACGACCCACATGGATCTTCACGACCGCGTTGGTTATTCGGTCATTTCGTCGCGGATCCGGGTCGATCACCAGGCGAGAACGATTCGCTTCGAGCTGGTTCAAGACCCCCGGATCGCCACGGAGCGGGAGTTTCTCGACCTCTTCGACGGACAACTCACAATGTGTCGTCAGGCGGCGGAATTGCTCGGCTGTGCGTTCACCGCGGCCTTCTCCGAGGTTGCGCACCAATGACGACTGGTGCCATCATGACACTACCCTCTTTCCAAGAGGTCCGGGCCAACTCCGAAACAGAGGTCACGCCGTATGCTGGTCGCGCGCAACAACCGAATGACGATTTCGTCTCACCGCGCCACGATCAACCGGTGGAAAGACTTCGACTCGATCCTGTTCATCACGATGCTGGTCCTGATGGCGTTCGGGGCGGTCACGATCTGGAGCGCCGTCGGGCTCCCCAGCGTGATGACCATGAACCTGGGCACGGCCCAGGTGTTGTATGGGCTGATCGGTGTCGTCCTGATGCTGGCCGTGGCCTCGATCGACTATCGCTACTTCGAATCGGCGGCGTGGATGCTCTACGGTATTGGGCTGCTTGCTGCCCTGGCCGTCCGTACCCCGTTCGGAGTCGCCATCAACGAGTCGCGGAACTGGATCAACGCCGGTTTCACGACGATCCAGCCCTCCGAGTTCACCAAGGTCACGACGATCATTGCGCTCTGCGCGTTCATCTCCTCCCGAGGGGAGGAGATGAAGGAATTCGGCAACTTCATCATCGCCGGCCTGATCGTGGCGCTTCCCACGCTCATCGTATTGATCGGTCCAGACCTGGGCCAGGCGATGGTGTTTATCGTTGTTTGGGGAGCGTCGCTGCTTGTGGCGCATACGCGACGTCTCTACGTCGCCGCGGTGATCACCCTCCTGCCAACCGCGGTCTGGCTTGCATGGAACTTCGTCCTTCTCCCAGGACAACAGGAGCGTTTCGTCTGCTCCCTGAACCCCGAGAGTGATCCTTTGGGTTGCGGCTACCAGCCGATCCAGGGACTCGTGAGCATCGGCGCTGGAGGCACGTTCGGGGCGGGTCTCTCCGGCGGAACCCAGAGCCGGATGAACTTCGTCGCCGTCCGCGAGTCCGACTTCATCTTCGCGCACGCGAGCGGGATGTTCGGATTTTTCGGCATGATCGCGCTCTTCGCGGCGCTGATGATCTTTCTGTGGCGGGGGCTCATGGTGGCCGAGGCCGCGCGCGATCACTTCGGTCAGTGTCTCGCGATCTGCATTACCGGCGTCTTTTTTTTCCAGGCCTTTCTCAACATCGGCATGAATCTCGGAATCATGCCGGTCGCCGGGATCACGCTGCCGTTCGTCAGCGCGGGCATCTCGTCGCTCTGGAGCTGCCTGATCATGGCGGGCCTGCTCCTGAGCGTCCGGATGCATCGCCAGAAGCTGGCGTTCTCCTATCGGTAACGGCCGGTCAGTCCGGCTTGCTCCCCTCCCGCGCGATCCGGCGAACCAGATCGTAGGCGTCCGAACCGGAAATCCCGGTGATCGCCGCCGCTTCACGGGCGGCCCGGCTGGGCTTCGCGCCGTCCGTCAATAACTGGCGAACAACGGCCTCGACGTCGCCCGGTCCGCTTGAGAAATTGGCGTCAGCACCAACGACGATCACGAACTCCCCCCTCGGCGGAGTGGTCCTGAAGTAGGACCCGAGTCCGTCGAGCGGTCCGATCCGCAGCTCTTCGTGCAGTTTCGTCAGCTCACGGGCGACCATCGCACGGCGGTTCCCGGACGCTCCAAGAATGTCGGCGAGTGTCGCAAGAAGGCGCGTTGGAGCCTCGTAGACGACGAAGGGGATGCCGGACGCGACCGCCTTGCCGATCGCGACCCGCCGTTCCTCCCCCGAGCGCGGGAGAAATCCGACGAACAGGAACGGCCCGGGAACGAGGCCGGAGGCGCTGACGGCGGCGGTCAGCGCCGACGCCCCCGGGATCGGCACTACCCTGTGACCAGCGTCGAATGCCAGCGCAGCGATCTCGACGCCGGGGTCGGCGATTCCCGGCGTACCCGCGTCGCTGATCAGCGCGACGTCGCCAGTCTCCAGCTCGCCGAGGATGCGACTCTCCCGCGATGCGAGATTGTGCTGGTGATAACTGATCATGCGGGTGGTGATCCCGAACTTCCGCAGCAGGATTGATGAGTGCCGGGTATCTTCCGCCGCGATCAAGTCGACATTGCGGAGCGTCTCGACCGCCCGAAAGGTCATGTCGCCGAGGTTGCCGATCGGTGTGGCGACGATGAACAGCGTTCCCACAAGCGGTCTCTTTCTTCGTCAGAGCGCGTATCAAAAAGGTTGCCATCCCGAGGGAGCGAAGCGACGAGGAACCCGGCAGCCGCGTCGAGCAGCCGCGTCGAGCAGCCGCGTCGCCGGCGAAAGCGCTCTGAGCGCAAGCCGGTCGTTGAATCAGGAAGAATGCCTGCGCTGGAAGCGGCATCGGTAAGCGGCATCGGAGCGCAGCCGAAGAGCTTGCCCTGTAAGCGGCATCGAGCGGAGTCGAATGAGGGCGCCCTCCATTTGCCGCCGTCAGTCTCTTCGCAATCCGGTGTAGGGGGCGAGTGGCCGGACCGCTATACTTGGAATTCGACTCGCCCAATGGTCTGGCAGTCTTCGCGTGGCCGCTGATCGGTCGCAATCCTGAATGATCGCGGAGCATCCCGGCACAACTTCTCCACTGGTACCAAACGCAGCGCGCGATTGCGCCCCGCTCGTGCTTGAGCGACGCATCGCGGACAGGGTGTCCCATCGTATGACAGAGGCATCGCTCTTCAATCTCACGAGCCCGGACGATGCGGTCCTGACCGAATCGCCATCGGGCGATACCACCATTCAGGGACCGTTGGTGCACACCGGCTCTCAAAGCGTGTCACTGTACCGGAAGTATCGCCCGCAGTCATTCGACGCCGACGACCTCTTCGGCCAGGAACACATCGTCAACACGCTGCGGAACGCCATCGCGCTCGATCGGATCGCGCACGCCTACCTGTTCTGCGGTCCCCGCGGAACCGGAAAGACGACCACCGCGCGACTGCTCGCAAAGGCCGTCAACTGTCTCGATCCAGATCCCCGCAAGCGGCCATGCAATCACTGCGCGTCCTGTGATGCGATCAATCGCAATGCCGCGACCGACGTAATCGAGATCGATGCCGCCAGCAACCGGGGAATCGACGACATCAGGGATCTTCGCGAACGGGTCAAGTACGCGCCAACCCAGATGAAAACGAAGTTCTACATCATCGACGAGGCCCATCAGATCACCGGTGCGGCCGCGAACGCCTTCCTGAAAACGCTCGAAGAGCCACCAGCCCATACGAAGTTCGTGCTCGCGACGACCGATCCGGAAGAACTCCTGGCGACGATCGTGTCCCGTTGCCAGCGATTCGATTTTCGGCGCATCAATCTCGCCGCGATGGTTGCCTGTCTGCGAAAGGTTTCAACGATCGAACAGATCGCGATCGACGACGACGCGATGCAGATCATCGCTCGCCACGCGACGGGAAGCATGCGAGACGCGCTCGGCCTGCTCGATCAGGTCGCGGTCTATCGCGAGAGCGACGCGGGGTCCGATGAGCGCGTGACGCCGACCACAGTGCGGACGGTGCTCGGGATAAGCCGTAACGAGCGGGTAGAGAAACTTGTCACCGCGCTTGCCGATCGGGACGCCTCGACGGGGCTGATCACGATCAACCAGGCGGCAGACGCCGGCGACGATATCCGTCAGCTCGGTCGCCAGCTCGTCGCATATCTGCGAATGCTGCTCCTGGAACGGGCTGGCGGGCCGGCGGACGCCGACGAGATCGCCAAGGGCCTGGCTGCCCGGTTCTCGCTGCCGGAACTGGCCGGTCTCGCCCAACTGTTTTCGGCAATCGACCACAAGGCGAGGCATGCGTCGTTTCCGCAGCTACCCCTCGAGATCGCGATCGTCGAAGGGGCCAATCGCGAAACGCCTGAACGTCCCGAAGCCGTTTCCGCTGGCGGGGAGTCGTTCCCAACCTCACGCGGGCGTTCGGCGCCCGCGGAGGACGCCCCCGGTCCGACAGCTCGGGTCGACGGTCCTCCCCGACAGTCCCTCCGTGACCGGGTCCGGGGGTCGGCACCCGAGCCCTCGGCAGGGGCGATCAACGGAGCAAGCCAGGCGCGCGTCGAGATGGAACCGGTCCCGGCCTCGAGAGAACAGGCGCGCATCCCGGCTTCGCCCCCGACCACTCCGCTCGCCTCCACGGCGGCAACCTCCTCGCCCTCCCCTGCCGTCGGTGGACCGCTGACCCTCGACCTGATCGTCGATCTCTGGTCCAAGATCCGGGCCGATGTCAAATCCGTCAATCGCCGGATCGAAGCCTTGCTCCAGCAAGTCGATCCGGTGACCATCAATGGGAACGTGATCGTGCTCGCCTCGCCGTACGAGTTCCACCGCAATCGCGTGAACAGTGATGAAGCCCGCCATGTGATTGAGGACGTGATCTCCCGGCTCGTTCAGCTTCGGGTCCAGGTCTCGTGCGTGACGCGAGACGAAGCGGCCGCGCTCGCCGGGACATCGTTGCCACCGGCGAACATCCCGGACGTGACGCCATCCGTCCCCCAGGACGATCCCACCGCGCTCGAGCCTGAATCACTTCGTCCGGCTGCCGACCAGGTCTTGGAAGACAGCGCCTTTCCGCCTGCCGCACCGGCCGATCGAGCCACGGTCGTGCTCGCCAGTGAGGTGGTCGACTCGCCATCGCCAGCAAGCTCGATCGAGGACGACGAGCGGAGGATTCAGGCCGTCAGGAACATCTTTGACGCCGAGGAAGAAGCGGACGACTGACAGGCGTCGTCGGACCTTCAGCCGACCGGCGTGGCGGCCGGGGACGCGCCCGGTGTCGCACCTTGGGCGGCCACGACCTCGATCGAGGTGAGCTCGACAGGAGCGCTTGCCGGGGCCTGCAGGACGAATGTCTCGGTAGCGCCAGAGCCTTCCGTTCCCAGAGCCTGTCCCCAGACCAGACCTTGGGCCGTCCACCAGATCGCGTTGACTTCGATCACGTCCGCCACTGGCAGACGGACCGCTCGCGGATCGGTAAGGGATCGCATCCATAGGCTGTGAAAGGTCAATCGCCCAAGGTCCGATGTCTGGATCTCGTAGACGACGGCCTTCCCGTCCGGCGAGAGCGTAAGGTTCGCGATGGTTGCCGAAGGTCCGCCCTGCCCGGGTGTGGCGATCAGGCGGTGGTTCCCACTCGCCAGATCGAGCACGAACAATTGGCCATCGACGGGCGACCCGGTCCGCTCGTCGGCCAGGATGTAGGCAATGCCAGAGCCATCCGGGAGCCACGCGAATTGCTCGATGGCGGGAAAGGCGATCGTTCCTTCGTTCGGCGGAGCGACCTGACGCAGGTCGGATCGCTCGGCGTTCGGAGTAAACAGTTGCACCCCCGCCGGGCCGTCCCCCCCCTTGGCCAGGATCGCGATCTGGTTGCCGCGCGGTGACCATTGCGCATCCTCGATGACGCGGATCCCAGAAGGCAGCTCGATTAGGACAGGATCACCATCGAGTGGCACGGTCACCAGCTCGTCGAAGCCCGACGTGATGAGGATTTGGTCGCCCCGCGGAGCCCATTCCATCCGGATCGCGGATTGGCCGGGCGCGATATCTTCGCCTGTCACCGGAGTCGCGCCGGCGGGACTGAGACCGATCACATCGTTCCAGTGTTTGAGTATCGCCCCAGCCGCGGCGTAGACGACAAGGGTGCCTCGGGCGTCGGCGCCATCAGCCGGGACCAGCATGGCGGCCACCCGGTCACCGTCGGGCGAGCTGGTCAAGCTGGCAAATGCCTGCCCTGGAGGAGGAGCGATCTGGAGTGGCTGCGCCCGAGGCGCATCAGGCTGGAGCACCACGATCTCGCCCTTGAGGATCGCGTAAACGGTCGACGGGGCGCCCCTGGCCTTGAAAAGTGTATCGACCGGGGGAAGATCGGCGACAGGCGAAGCGGCAACAGGAGAGGAGGTTGGAACGACGACCTCGGTAGGTTGGCTGGGTCGGGTCGGATCGTTCGCGAATCGCCGATCTTCTTCGGTCTCAGCCTCGCTCTCGACGCCGGCGCAGCCACTGAGAATCACGCCCAGGATACAGATCGTGAGCCACAATAACGGCGCGTTCCGGGAACGTGATCGGACTGTCCCCCTCGATTCCAATCCGGAAAAAGACTTCACGTGAGGCGACCGCTCCACCATTCTATTGGATAATGTCATAGTCAAAATCGACGATTGGGCCGATGCTGATGCGGGCAAAGGAAAACGTCTGGAGAATGACCGGGTGGATCAAGCCGAACCTGAATATACCATGCAGGCCGTCGTCTCCCGCACCGGCGTGCCGGCCGACACGATCCGTTCCTGGGAACGGCGGTATGGCTTTCCTCACCCTGGACGTGATGGAACGAACCACCGCGTCTACTCGGACGCTGACATCCGGGCGATCCTCCGCCTGACCGAGCTCAAAGCGGATGGCTGGACGACGTCTCAAGCCATCGCACGGCTTCGTGCTCCTGCGGGATTGGCCCGCGATACCGGCGAACCCGCCGCGCCCACGACATCCGTCCACAACGCACCTCCTTCGTCTCTCGCACCTCCCGCACGCGGACGATCCGTAGCGGACATCGCGAAAACGATGAATGCCTACGATGGCGAATCCGCCAGGCGCCTGCTGGACGACGCACTCGCCGTCGGTTCTGTCGAAGACGCGCTCTTCTCGCTTCTCCTTCCGCTCACGAACGCCCCCGGTGTCGAAACCGCCGCTCAGGCGTTTCGCGACGGGTTCGTTCGGCGGCTCCTCTACAGTCTCTATAACGCATCGTCACCGGATTCGGGTCGCGCCACCGTCGTCCTGCTCGGCGTACCAGGAACGTCGCGCGAGAGTCATCTGCTCTGCCATGCGATATGCCTGTCGCGTGCGGGCTACCGGACGATCTTTCTGGGAACGGACGTGGCACTTCATCACGCCGAAGCCACGGTGGTGAAAATCCGTCCCCAGGCTGTGATGCTGACCGCGGACACGGAAGGCACGGTCTGGACGCTCGCGCGGTGGTGCGATCGCCTGACGAACGACCGCCCGGTCGCGGGCTGGAACGGAGCGCTGCTATTCACGGGCTCCATCTTCGACGCGAAATCTGGTCTCGGCGGCGATATTCAGGCGACGAGAGTTCCAGACGATCCGGAGGACGCGAGGGAGGTGTTCGAGGGCGCCCTGGCGAATGGCGAGCGACCCCTTCGCATCGTGAGGGAATCATGAGCACGGTGGAGCTCGGATGCGAGCGGCTGTTGGCGGACCCCGCCCGGCACCTCGGCGGTGCGCGTGTCGGGCTCCTGACCAACCCTTCCGGAATCGGGCGCGACCTTCGGACCACGATCGAGCGTTTCGACGAACATCCGGCCGTCGAGCTGGTCGCGCTGTTCGGCCCCGAGCATGGCGTGCGAGGCGAGGCCCAGGCTGGTGAGCATGTCGCCGCCAGCCGTGACCCGAGGTCCGGGTTGCCGATCCATAGCCTTTATGGCGACACGAGATCGCCGACCGCCGAGATGCTGGCCGACGTGGACGTGATCGTCGTCGATCTGCAGGACATCGGCGTTCGCTACACAACCTATCTCTCGACGCTTGCCTACGTGATCAGCGCCTGCGCCATGCACGAGACCGAGGTCGTCATTCTCGACCGCCCGAATCCGCTTGGCGGAACGACGGTCCGGGGCAACATCCTCGAGAGAGGATTCGCCTCGTTCGTCGGGGTTCACACCATGCCGATCCTACACGGCCTGACGATCGGTGAGTTCGGCCGGCTCTGGGCGAGAGACAAGGCACTTCCAGACCCTACCGTCGTGACGATGCGGGGATGGAACCGTGATCGCTATTATGACGACACTTCGCTACCCTGGGTACTGCCGTCTCCGAACCTGCCGACGCTTGATTCGGTGCTGGTCTATCCCGCCACCTGCCTGTTCGAAGGAACGAACCTCTCCGAGGGCCGTGGCACGACTCGCCCGTTCGAGCTGTTCGGCGCCCCATGGATCGACCCCGATGCGCTGGCCGCCGAGCTGCGGTCGCTCGATCCCCCCGGTGTGGGGTTCCGGCCGGTCTTCTTCACGCCCTCCTTCAGCAAGCACGCCGGGCAGCGGTGCGGTGGCGTGCAGCTCCATATCACGGCAAGGCGGGCGCTGGAGAGTGTCGAGCTCGGTGTCCAGCTTCTGCGGGTGGTCAGCCGGATCGCGCCCGATCGCTTTTCATGGCTTTCTCCGACTGATGGGCACTTCTTCACCGACCTCCTCTGCGGCACCGATCAGGTGCGTCAGGCAATCGACGCCCGTGCCGACGTTCGCCCGATCCTGGATCGATGGGCAACGGAATCGCGCGCATTCGACGAGGCCCGCGCGGACATCCTGCTCTACTGAGTACGCTGTCCAAGGTTTTCTGGCATTCTCTTCTGCCGTCATTCAAACCGCTGTGTCGGAGGGATGGTCCCACGCGTCGCTCCGGGGCCGCTTAAACTCCGCGAACGAAGGATCGCGGCAGCTGTGTCGAGCAGCTACGTCGCCGGCGAAGCCGATCCGGGCAGTTGCATTGCGAAGCGGACTCAGCGGCGCGCAGCAAGCGAAACCTCCGACTCCGCCGACCTGCGCGTCGCGCGCGACGCTGCTGCTCGACACGGCTGTAGGGATTCACACCAGGCAGTTGCGGAGGAACACATGGATCGCATCCGCTCATGGATGATCCTGCGGGGATCAAGCGAATGCGGTCCTTCCAATGCTCCGCAATCGTCTCTTGGCGGATGCGGCTCATTGCCGCGCGCAGAATGACGATCAGCCTCGGACACGTGAGGACACCCGGCGGGCCGAATCGTGAGATCGTCTGAACCATCGAAGGGACGACAATGACCGAACGAGTGGAGCTTGAGTCGCTGGCGACCGAACAGCGCAATCCCGCCAGCAATGAGCTGGATCTCCTGGACACCATGTCGCTGGTGACACTGATGAACAGGGAGGATCGGCTCGTGGCGCTCGCCGTGGAGCATGAGCTTCCCCAAATCGCCGAGGCCGTCGATGTCATTGCCGAGCGGCTCCGTGGCGGCGGGCGGCTGATCCATATCGGCGCTGGCACTTCGGGGCGCCTCGGCGTGCTCGACGCTTCGGAGTGCCCGCCGACCTTCAACACATTGCCGGATCAGGTCGTTGGTCTCATCGCCGGAGGCGATCACGCGCTGCGGCACTCGGTCGAGTCGGTCGAGGATCAACCGGACGCCGGTGCCGACGCGTTGCGGTCGATCGATCTCACCGCGCGGGATGTCGTGGTCGGCATCGCCGCGAGCGGGCGAACCCCGTTCGTGCTCGGCGCGATGCGGTATGCGAAGGAGGTTGGCGCGTTCACGATCGGTATCTGCAACACTCCTCGCTCGGGGCTCTCGGAGGTTGTCGACATCCCGATCGCTCCGTTGCCCGGCCCGGAGATCCTGACGGGCTCTACCCGGCTGAAGGCTGGCACCGCCCAGAAGATGGTGCTGAACATGCTGAGCACCGGCGCGATGATCCGGATCGGCAAGACCTACGGAAACCTGATGGTTGATGTCCAGCGCACTAACGCGAAGCTCAGCACGCGCGCGATCGGGATCGTGCGCGATGCCGCGGGCGTGGACGAGCGGCGGGCGAACGCCGCCCTTGACGACGCGAATGGCGACGTCAAGACGGCGATCGTCTCGCTCGTGCTGGGAGTTCCCGCCGAAGACGCTCGCAAGCGAGTCGGGGCGGCGGGCGGCATCGTCCGCGCCGCGCTCACCGGGAGGGCTCCATGAGCGACGGCCCATTCTTCGCCGGCGTCGACGGCGGGGGCACCAAGACCATTGTCGTGATCGTCGACCGGCTCGGGCGGGAGCGCGCGCGGGTGCGAACCGGCACGTCGAACGCCGCGGTCGTTGGCCACGACGGGGCGGCATCGACCCTCCGGCACGCGCTGATCCAGGCCAGCGCGGAGGGGAACGCTGCGCTGCCGCTCGCCGGCGCCTGGCTCGGTCTCTCCGGCAGCGACCGCCCGGAGGATCACCGCCGGCTTCAGCCGGTGCTGGCCGATCTCGCCGGATCAATCCGCTTTACCAACGACGCCGAGCTGCTCCTTGGCGGCTTGCCGGACGGCATCGGCGTCGCGCTCGTGGCTGGCACCGGGTCGATCGCCCTTGGCGTCAATCGCAAGGGACAACGGGTCCGAGCCGGCGGATGGGGACATATCTTCTCGGATGAAGGCAGCGGGTACGACATTACGCGCAAGATGCTCAAGGCATTCGCGCTCGAAGCGGACGGGCGGGGACCGGCGACTACACTCACCAAGCGCCTCACGGAGCGATTCGAGCTGAGCGATCCACACCAGATCATCGCTCACGTGTACGCCCCGTCGATCACGAAAGGCGATCTCGCTGGACTATCGCACCTCGTCGCCGAGGAAGCAGAGGCGGGCGACGAGGTGGCCAGCGGCATCATCACCTCCACGGCGGACGACATGGCGGACCTTGCCAACGCCGTCGCAATCAGGCTCGGCTTCTCGGACGGGTTCGATCTGGCCGTCACCGGGGGCCTGTTCATTCAGCTGGCGTCGTTTCGCTGTCGGGTGCTGCGCACGCTCGGGCAGCACTGGTCGATCGCGACTCCCACGATCGTTCGTGATCCGGCCCTGACCGCCGCGCGCGCCCTCGCCACATCGGGCGGCAACGCCGATGCCTGACCGCACACGGCAACCAGTGTCCGGCGAATTCGCGGTCCGAGGCGGGCTGCTGCTCGGCCAGCGGCTCGAACGGGGCACACTCGTCGTGCATAACGGGTTCATCGAATCGGTTTCACGAGGTCATGTACGAGACGGTGATCTCCCGGAAACCATCCTCGATGCGGACATCGTCTCGCCAGGGATGATCGACCTCCAGGTCAATGGCGCGGCCGGCCACGAGGTCGCCACGGGTGCCGAAAGCATCAACGCGATCTCGCGCTGGACGTTGCGCTCGGGCGTCACCGCCTGGCTCCCGACCGTGGTGACCGCCGATGCCACGCTCTATCCCCATGTCTTCGCGGCGTGGGACGAGATCGACCGGGACGCGGGCGCGGTGCCGCTCGGGCTGCATCTCGAAGGACCGTTTCTTTCTCCCGCTCGTAAGGGCGCGCACCAGCTTCGTTACATCGAGGCGGCCTCGGATCAGCTCTTTGACCGCTGGCTGGGCGAGCAATCGATCGCGCTCGTCACCCTCGCCCCCGAGCGAGACGGCGCGATCGAGCGGATCCGGGCGCTGACCAGTCGCGGGGTCGTCGTCAGCCTGGGTCACACCGACGCCACGTACGAGCAGTTCTCACCTGGTGTCGACGCCGGAGCAACGATGGCGACCCACCTCTACAACGCGATGTCGCCGGTCCACCACCGGCAGCCGGGCGCGATGGTGGCCGCGCTGATGGACGATCGCGTCACATGCGGGCTCATTCCCGACGGCGTACACGCGCATCCGGCGATGGTTCGCCTGGCGATCCGGGCGAAGGGCGTCGACGGAATCGCGATCGTCTCGGACATGATGACCGCGACCGGGCTCGGTCCGGGCGACTACTCGCTCGGCGGCCAAACCGTCACTGTCACGGAGAGCACCGCGCGGCTCGCGGACGGCATCCTGGCCGGCTCCGTGATCACGATGGACCGGGCGGTTCGCAATCTCGTGGAGTGGGGAGGAGTCTCGTCGGCCGAGGCGCTGCACATGGCGACCGCGACTCCCGCCCACACCCTCGGCGACGCGACACGGGGGCGCCTCGTGGCGGGCACCCGCGCCGATCTGACCTGCTGGACCGCAGATCTCCACATTGCGGGAGTCGTCGTGGGAGGACGAATCGTCGCGCGGAATCCCGACCTGGAATGAGCAGCGGGAACGCACTGGGCATTCTGATAGACTCAGCGACTGGAGACGAGCGCAACGATCGGGAGTGTTGATGAACCTGTCGCTTGAAGATGTCGAACATGTCGCGGCGCTGGCCAGGCTTGGGCTGACCGCTGAGGAGAAGGAAACGCTGCGCGGCCAACTGTCATCGATCCTGGACCACATCGCCATGATCGAACAGCTCGACACCGACGCCATTTCCCCAACGGCCCAGGTCAACGTCCTCCAGAACGTCCTGCGGGACGATGTGGTCCGGCCCTCCCTGAGCCGGGCTCAGGTGCTCGCCAATGCGCCCCGCCATCGAGACGGGTTCCTGGAGGTTCGCGCCGCGATCGCGGCCGCGACCGAAGGAGAGGGGGCATGACATCGTGCGACGAGCTCACGACGATGACCGCCGCCGCCGCGAGGAAGGCGCTCGATGCCCGCGAGATCTCGGCCGTCGAGCTGACCGCGGCGCACCTGGAACGAATCGACGCGGTGGACCCGGCGCTCCACGCCTTCCTGCATGTGATGACGGAGGCCGCGCTCGGCCAGGCTCGCACGGCGGACCGCCGAATCGCGGTGGGCGATGTCGCTCCGTTGACCGGGATTCCGGTTGCACTCAAGGACATATTGGTCACGACCGACGCTCCAACCACGGCGGCGTCTCGCATTCTTGAGGGATACGTTTCTCCATACGATGCCACGGTTGTCAAGCGCCTTCGCGACCACGGCGCGGTCTTCCTTGGCAAGACGAACACTGACGAGTTCGCGATGGGTTCTTCCACCGAGAACTCCGCGTTCGGCGTAACCCACAACCCGTGGGACACCTCCCGCGTGCCTGGTGGGTCGAGCGGCGGATCATCGGCGGCGGTCGCGGCGCGGGAGGCGATCATCTCGCTGGGGTCCGATACGGGCGGATCGATCCGCCAGCCGGCCGGGTTCTGCGGCGTGGTCGGCATCAAGCCGACGTATGGCCGGGTGTCGCGCTACGGCTTGATCGCCTTCGCCAGCAGCCTCGATCAGATCGGTCCGTTCGCGCGAACTGTCGAGGATGCGGCGATCATGCTCGGCGCGATCGCCGGGCATGATCCGATGGATTCGACATCGGTTCCGCTCGCGGTTGCAGACTATACAAGCGGTCTTCGCACGGATCTGGCGGGCGTGCGCGTCGGCGTCGCCCGTGAGTACACCGTCGATGGAATGGAGCCAGGGGTCAGTGAAGCGGTCACCGCCGCGCTCGCAAAGCTGGAGGAGCTGGGCGCGGAGCTTATCGACATCTCGTTGCCGCATACGGAATACGCACTCGCGACCTATTACATCACGGCTCCCGCCGAGGCCAGTGCGAACCTGTCCCGATTCGACGGCGTGAAGTACGGGCTGCGCGTCGAGGAGCCGACACTGCGCGAGACGTACCAGGCCACGCGCGGAACCGGGTTCGGCCCGGAGGTCAAGCGCCGGATCATGCTCGGGACTTACGCGCTAAGCAGCGGATACTACGACGCCTACTACATCAAGGCGCAGAAGGTTCGAACGCTCATCAAGCAGGACTTCGAGCGGGCATTCGAGCGGGTCGATGTGATCGCCGGCCCGACCTCACCGACCGTGGCCTTCGCGATCGGCTCCCGGACCGACGATCCGTACCAGATGTACCTGGCCGACGTGTTCACGATTCCAGCGAACATGGCCGGCATTCCGGGCGTCGCGGTGCCGTGCGGAATGAGTGAAGGGCTTCCCGTCTCGCTCCAGTTGCTTGGAAAGCCGTTCGGCGAGGAGACGGTGCTCGGCGTCGCCCACGCGTACGAGCGGAACACGGAATGGCATACCGCGTTCGCGCCGTTCAACGGCTGACCGATCTCGCGGCGGGCGGGGCCAGGCTCGCCACGCGATCCGTTTGACACGGTTTGGATCGGCTGCGTATAGTTCCGCCGGTGTTCACCCGGGGCCGCTAGCTCAACGGCAGAGCAACTGACTCTTAATCAGCAGGTTGAAGGTTCGAATCCTTCGCGGCCCACTCATCGAAATCCCTGCCACGACGGGGATTCCTGCCTTCTCGATCATCTCGGTTCCTCCTCCAGAATCGCTCACTGTAGCAAAATGTGTAGCAAAAGCGTCAAATTGACGCTTTTGCGCTTGCGAACAAGTCGGCCATCCGGTCGGTCGCTTCCCTCATGCTGTCGCTGGTTATGTGGGTGTAGACGTTGCTGGTAGTGGCCATCTGGGTATGACCAAGGATCTCCATCACGGTTCGTTGGGAGACGCCGCGCGCCGCCAGGAGCGATGCCGCGCTGTGCCGCAGATCATGAAAACGGATCGCCGGCAAGTCCGCGGTCTCGAGGTGCGCCGCGAACTGCTTGCGGACATTCGATCCATCGAGTGGCGTACCGATCGGTGTCGTGAACACAAGCTCGTGATCGTGCCAGCGTGGGCCGGCTATGAGGCGCTCTTCTTTCTGGCGCGTGCGATGACGCTTCAGCATTGCCAGGAGCGGCACCGGCAGCGTCAGGGTCCGTCGACTGCGCCGTGACTTCGGCTCCACGAACGACGGCGCGCCCTCCACTACACGCATCTGATGCCGGACACTGAGCAATCCCTTGTCGAGATCGATGTCGCGCCAGCGAAGTCCGAACGCCTCCGACTGCCGCAGCCCGAGCGAGATCGCGACGCCGTAGAGGGCCTCCAGGCGATCGCCCTTGACGGTTTCGAGCAGCCGGAGCGCTTCGCCGGTGTCGAGAGCTCGAGCGTCGTACTGCACGATCGCCGGCGGCTTCACGAGGGCAGCGACGTTACGATGCACCAGGTCGAGCCGCATCGCTTCATTGAGCGCCATCCTGAGCACCGCCCGGATGTAGCCGATCGTGCGCTCCGAGGATCCGGCGTCACGCTTTTCCCGCATCATCGCCATGATCTGCTGCTGGGTGAGTTTGGTGATCTTCACCTTGCCGAGGGCTGGCTTGAGATGATGATTCACGACCGATCGATAGCTGTCATAGGTCCGCGGCCGGACCGATGCCTTAACCGAGTCTTCCAGCCAGTCATCCAGAAACGCCTTGAGCGCCTTGTCAGCGGTTTGGACCGGGAGTCCTTGCCGATGCTGGGTGATTAGCCGTGTAACTTTGAGACTGACTTCCGCCCGAGTCTTGCCATAGACGACCTTCCGCTTGAACTTCCCGTTCTCCCAGCCAAGCGACACAGCGCCCACCCACTTGCCATCACTGGCACGCTGGTAGATCGACCCCTCGTTGTGTCCACGACGGCGCTTCTTCTCGGGCATGGTTCACCGTGCACTAAGGGTTGAACTTACTTTCTATTGAGGAATCTCGGTACACTGACCGTGCCCTCTCCGCTGCGAACGGAGTGGTGCACTGCGGCGGCCGCGTGCTAGGTCACGCGGCCGCTTTTAAACCTTCTTCCCCAAACAAAAGCCACGCCGGATCGACTCCAAGCGCATCGGCAAGGCGCCTGACCGTATCGGCGCGGGGATTCACGTCGCCCTTGCTGTTCTCCAGTCGCGTGACTGTAATCAACGCGACGTCGGCCTTTTCAGCCAGCTCCGCTTGAGTCAGCACACGCTGTTTCCGCGTGTCCGCAAGTCGATCACCCATAGTCGCCATCGTTCTTACCACTCCTCCAGGACCACAACGCCGCAACCTGATTATAGCATTCATACGTCATATATGTTGCATGTAATGCGTCATTCGAGTATCATTAGTGACGTAGTGAGCAGTGCACTACTCCGATTCCTGGCCGGTTTCATCGTTCGCAGCGATGCCGGCCACCAGCCCAGGAGGGCAGCATGGTTACCCAGACAGCGGATCCCCGTCGCGAAACACACTCTGCGGCGCTGGTTCGCCTTGCCGGCAAAGCACGGACGGACGGCATCCGGCTCTATCGTGATTCTATTGACGGCCGGCACTACGCGAGCTCAGCCAGCGAGCCGGACCGGTTGCACTACGTCACGGGCTACAGCTGCGATTGCCGCGGCTTCGCGACGCACCAGCGATGCAAGCACCACGCGGCGGTCCTGACGGCATTGGGCTGGCTCAAGGTCGAACCCGAGCCGGACCCGTCGGGGGCAGCGCTCCGGATCCACAGGACCGGTGATTACTATGACGATCGAGGGTTCTACGTCGACCAGTCAGCGGTGATCTTCGTTGACGGGGTCGCCAGGGTTCGACTCGAGGGCGATGGCCACGAGCTCCGGACGCACTGGCTCACGCCGGAGCGGATGCCGGCGGGCATCACCCCTGAGACACCGCAGGGCCTGACGCATGAGCAGGCAGTCGAGCACTGGGCCGTTCAGTTGGCCCAAGTGCGGGCCGGTCGCAGCGTCCCCGTCGCTCTCCAGACTGGCGGAATCTTCACCGGCGCTCACGATCGCGAGGTGGCCTGATGCCCCCCACGAGACGAGACCTGTTGAAGCGGACAGTGGCCGCCGTCGCGGGGCCATCGCTCGCGGCTCTGCCGCCGACAGCCGGCGCCGCGCAGACGACAAGCCTGCGCTCGGTTGTGGATTGCACGGACGATGTGTCATTCGCCCTTGCCGGCCTCAAAGTCACCATCGGGAACCATTGGGCTGAGCGATGGACACATGAGCAGCGCGCGCACTTCCTCGCGGTGATCGATCGAGAGTTCCCAGAGGTCGCCGCCGAGGTCGTGGCCGTGTGCCGGGGCATGACGGCATGAGCAGCGTTCCCGCGATTCAGCACCGGCAGGAGGTAACGCTCTTGCCGGTGCTGGGCACCGATGACGAAATGACCAGCGCCTTCGAGCGCCGGGTTCAGGCGATCGCGAAGCGCGCCCAGGACGGCGACCAGGCCGCCCGAGACGCCCTGTATGCGGCATTCGAGCCCAAGATCAGGCGGTTCGCTCGCAACATCCGTGGCCGCCTGTGGGAGCGCGACGATGTCGTCCAGGAGGCGTATCTCGTGTTCGTGGGCGTGGTCGATCGGTGGCCGCCAGCGACCCCGTTCGGGCGCTACTTCCTCGCCCACTTCCCCTGGCGGCTGCGTGATGCCGTCTACCGGGGCATTGGGCGCGGCATCGTCCCGCCGCGCTTCGACGCCGTTCCGTACGACGCGCCGGGCTGGCAGCACACCGTCGCCGATCAGGGAGCACCCGATGCCGAGAGCCGCGCGCTCATCGAGGCGCTGGCGTCCTCATTCGAGTCACCGTACGGCGACATTCTGCGGCTGCACATCCTCGACGGGTTCACGCTGACCGAGACGGCCGGCCTGCTCGGAGTGAGCCGGCGGTCCGTCACCCGCTACTGGCACGCGATCCTGATTCGGCTTCAAATCGGAGAGTTCTACCATTGCTGAGACACCCCAGAATGGCCCACAGCGAACGACACTGACGACAACGGCCCGGGAGTCATTGCCCGGGCCGTTGTGCCGCGCCGCCTATCACCTGCTGCGCCTCAGCCCGCACTTGATCGACCGTGACCCCCATCTCCTGGGCGATCCCGCATTCCATTGCTACGGGGTCCGCGCCATAGGTCGTTCGCAGTCTCTCGGCTTCGATGAGGATTTCATCGACCGACACCCCAGTCTCAGCACTCAACCGTTCCAGCAGTGGCCGAAGCGCCTGCCGTTGCTTCCGGGCCTCCAGCTCTTCGAGTCGTCGCTCAGCCTCTCTCTGGTTCATGCGCCGATCCTCCGGACGTTGCCGATCCCGGCGGCGGCTTCCAGTGCCTCAAGGCGCTTCTCGAGGTCGCTCGTGGCCCTGATGCCCACCACCGTCTTGGCAATCGTCGCCATCGTGCTCCCGACGTTGGGCTCCATCTCTCCCTTGGCAACCTTATTGAGCGCTCCGCAGAGCAGGACATCCAGATCGCTGGTCGTCATCGCCTGCCCGCTCATCTGCTTCTTCGCCCGGTTGCGATTGCTCCGCGCCTGGCCGCCGGCGACCCGTTCAGCCTGGCGCTGGGCCTCGAGGTCCGGGTGATGCCACCGACACCAGCCATCCTTGTAGTGCTGGGCACCGCATGGACCGCCGGCCCGGTTGTATTCCCTGCACTTGGTATCCATCCGTTATGTACCCCGGTCCGCGTCGGCCACGACCCGGTATTCGCGGAAGACGCCACGGCCGCACACCGGACAGCCCGACGCCGGCATGCTCTCGCTGAGCGTCTCGTCGGTGATCGGGTGGACCGTCACCACACGCGACGGCCGGTTCAGGCAGGTTGGGCAGGTCGGTTCCGGCCAGTGTCGTTCCAGAACGCGGAGCCGGCCATCGTGCGAGGTGCTCATGCGGCATCGCTCCCATCGTCGTCGTGCTCGCCACCAACCGGCACGCCGGCCACACGGCGAATCAAGGCATTCATGTCCGACGCCTGGGCGTTCTCGCTCGCTGGTCGTTGCGGCGTGGCGGGCTCAGGGTGCTCGGTGACGCGATCGGGGATGCGTCGCCGGGTTCGGTGGTGTTCACGAATGAACGCGTTGATGGCGTTGTCCGCGGGTCGTTTCATGGGTGCACCTTCTCCTTGCCGGCCATCAGGATGGTGGCCTTGCGTTGCGCGATCCGGTCGGTGGCCAAGACCTGGAGCTGCAGCACGGCCCGGTAGAGCAGCCCGTTGATATCGTTGAAAAAGTTTGGCGCTGGTGCGTTTGGGAACCGGCCTGGCTTCCCGTGGAGAATGCGCGCTTCCGCCAGCTCCGTGTCGACTTCCCAAAGGCGCGTCTCGGCGGCGATCCAGTCAAGGTAGGATCCGAAGATATCCCCGCCATCGAAAACCGCATCTTCGAGCGCCTGGCGGGCGGGTGCGACCTCGGCCAGCGCCGCCCTGTGCGCGGCCGGGTGCTCACGTTCCAGTTGATCGAGATAGGCCCGGTTCGCGATCACAAGCTGGGCATCGAGCTCGGCACGAGCCCGCTCAGCGGCGGTCCGGGCCCGTTCCGCGATGGCGCTGGCCTTGGCGACGGCGTCCTGGGCATCGCGTTCCGCCTTGGTGATGTCAGCCAGGGTGGGTGTCGCCGGGGTGGGTGTCGCCGGGGTCTTCGCTGTGGTGGGTTTCGCCGGGATGGTGGCCATGGTGGTTCCTCGTCTCGTGTGTTTGTCTCAACGTGACAATTCGGAAGCGTTCTTTCGACCTGAGAGCGATCCGGCGTCTCCGGATATCCGTAGTGCCGGACCGTCGCGGGGGTACCCGGTTCCCGTGGTGGACGCTGCGCCGCACGGTGGGCAGAGACGCCAAGTGCCCGCCCGGATGGCCTCGGGTGACGGCGTGAAGGTGCGGCCGCACTGGCGGCAGGTGGTTTCGAGCGCGATCATCGCGAGATCATCTCCCGCGTGCGTTCGGTTTCAAGATGCGCGATCAGCTCCGGCTTGAAGCGGGCGATCAGCGTCCGGAGCTCGTGATCGAGCAGGTGGCGGGGAGCGGCGACCAGGCGATCGTCCTCGACCCGGACCGTCACGCCGCGATATCGCAAGATGCGGATGATCTGCTGAGGATCGGCCATCAGAAGACCACCTCGTTGTCGGCAGGACCTCGCGAAAACGGAACGACGGTTGAAGAATGGGAAGTATTCGAGGAATCTACTGGGTTATGTCGATAACAGGCGAGATTTTTCGAATAGTTAGAATCCTCACCCTTAGGTGCGTCTTTGGTTCGCCACTGTTCAGCGGGCTTCGTCGTCGCGCTCGGGTCCCTCCGGTGCTCGATCTGTCCCTCGGATTCGAGAAAGCGAAGCGAGACCTCGAGGTCGTCGGTCTTGACGTTGCCGAGCTTCTGGAGGATCACGCCACGCTGGACCCAGCCATCGGCGTCCGGCTCCGGAGCGATTCGCAGCACCCGCAGGATTCGGGAGTGGATCCCCGTTCGCCTGACCGCGCCGAACTCTCCCAGGAGCGGCATCACCGCATGGATGTTCTGGCGGATCCATTCACCAAGCTCGATCGCGTCGGCCATCCGTTGCCGGCTGACCAGCACGTTGGGGTTGTCCGGGTTCCAAGCGGCATTGAGGATCAGGGCGAACCGTGCGACATGATTCGGGAGCTTGGAGTAGTAGCCGTTGAGAACGCCCTTGGTCTCGAATTGTGCCCGTGCGTTGTCGTCGTACCAGTCGATCCAGTATGAGCGGGCATCAGGGTGCAGCTGTGTACAGAGCCCGCCCTGCCCGTTGTCGAGCGGCGCTAGCGCGTTGAGCGCCCGGAAGGTGTCAACCACCGGATCGAGCAGGGCCGGGTCGATGTCATCCTCGGTCCACTGTCGAAGGCCGATCGCCGGCACGATCGGGATGAAGCGCTCGAGCATCCCGTCGCGTTGCCCATTGGCGTTGTGGAGAGACGGGAACACGTCGGGCTGGATGCCGCCGACGATGCAGGCGACGGGGTGCGCCGCGTAGACAGCCTCTCCAGTCCGCCGGTCCGCCTTGATCGGGGTGCCAGCGTGAAGCGAGAGATATTCCTGCCGATCGGACCCCTTGCCACCGCGATACTGGTCCATGGACCGGATGAAGGACACGACCTCATCTCGGATGATCGCGATGCCGGGCGCGGTCTCAAGGATCGAAACGAGCGCCTCCAGCGTCAGGTTCGTGCTGAAGTAGTGCCGCAGCTTCGGCCGCACCGGCTTCTCTCCGCGACTTGCCTGATCCCCGGACTTCCATGATTCCGTATCGCGTTCGAAATCCGCGATCGCCGTCTTGTAGATCGCGTGCGCCCCTTTCTGCAGGATATCGACCGGCCACTGCGCGGCCGACAGGGCCGGACTTTTCGCCGCGCCAACATCGGCGACGATCGCCAGATACAGCGTTCCGTACTGCCGGTATCCGCGCTTGAGCTGAATGTAGATACGGTTCCCAGTGGTTGAGCCGAGGAACGCCAGGAGCGGCATCGCGATCATCTCGACCGGTACCCCGATCGATGTCGCCGCGGCGTCGCAATAATCCCGGAACGCCGGCGGGAGCACATGGACGGGAAACGGTGGGACCGCCACAACCGTGGTGTGCTCGGTACGCGGGTTCGTCAGAGCCGCGACCTCTTTCCGGAGTCGATCGAAGTCAACGGCCTCAGCTGGCATGAGGGACACCCTCCGTCACGCCGGCGACTTCGGCGATGTGGAGCACCTGGTCGCGGAAGAGATCAAGCCCGTTCAGCTGGCCGGCGAGTACGAAGATATCGCCGCCACGATGACACCCGTGACAGGTCCATACATGCTTGGCGGGACTCACGGAGAATGACGGGGTGCGGTCCTCATGGTCCGGGAACGGGCAGCGTCCGATCAGGTTCGTCCCCGCCGGCCGGAGCGGAACTCCAAGATCGTGCTCACAATAGGCCTCGATCGTGACAGCGGCCTTGAGCTTCATCGCCAGCTGCTTCAATCGATCGTACCGATCGCCGTCGCGTTGGGGCCACGTTGGCGCAATGGGGTGGGTACTCAGACGCTTGCGGCGGGCGAGTTCGTTCTGCACGTCCCTGAGGGCAACAAGTACGTAGTCGAGAGACTCTTGGGGAAACTCCCACGAGGCTGGGTCTTGCTCGAGGTCGACGAGAATCTCCGAAGCCTCCCACCGTCGAGACTCTTCCTCAACAACAAGGTCTGCGGTCGTCAGACAGCGATGGCGGTACTGGTGATCCTGTTGCTTCTGCTTGGCAGTGGGGTACAATGCTGGGGAATCCAAAACACTCTCCTCTTGAAACGCGCTCGGATGCCTGTCCTGAGCGCGCTTCGCTATGCGGCGGTGCCGACATCGCCCGACTCACCACGGATCCACCGGTCAATCTCATTGATTGGAATGAGCCAGGCGCGGTCCCGCTGGAAGGCGACCAGCTCGCCAGACCAGATGGCAGCCATGACTTTGGACCGGGAGAGTCCCGTGATGAGCGCGACATCGCCCGGGCGCACATAGCGCACCTCGGGAATGTCCGTGCTCGTTTGATTCACGTTCGCCTGATCGAGGGTGCGGTGCGGTGCGGCCTTAACGGATGTAGCCACCGTGGACGTGTCCTTGCGCGACAGTCGTCCGTAGCGATGAGGGGGTCAGCCGGTGGGGCGCCTGGGCGCGCCCGCGAGGGGAGTAGGTTTTTATCTTATCACAGAGTGTACGTATAGCAAGGGAACATACGCCGGAGGCGAATTGGCCGTTTGTTGGCAAGTGCGTTCGTGTAGCAAAACGGTGTAGCAAAACAGACGGTGATGACGCAGACAATGCAAGTATTGCAAGACATCCATAGCTACTGAGACTCGGGTCGTGCCTGATTCGAGCCAACTCTTAATCAGCAGGTTGAAGGTTCGAATCCTTCGCGGCCCACCCCCGAAAAATCCTGACTCCATTTCGTCATTGTCGTTCCTTCCTCTCCCCTGCCCCGTCGACTTGCCATTCCCCATCGTCATCCATGAACCACGGTCCCGGTCCGACGATCAGGACCGTATCCGGATGTCCGCTGTCCGCTGTCCGCTGTCCGCTGTCCGCTGTCCGCTGTCCGCTGTCCGCTGGCGGACGGGACTTCATCTGTTCCTGGTAGGGCAAATGCACCGGCAGGACCATCGTGTCGCTGTTCCCGGTCAGCAGCCATTCGAGGCGGACGTGAAGGGCGTCCGCAATCTCCCGGGCCGTCTCCATGCGCGGTTCGAAGTAGCCGTTCTCCGCCCGCCTGACGGTCGCCACGCCAACCCCCGCGATTTGCGCCAACTGGAGTTGCGTCAGGTTCCATTTCTTCCGCGCAAATCGGAGTCGTGAACCGAATCCCTTATCGAATCCTTTCATCGCGTCTGCCTCTTCGTACGCTTTCAGAATATGATTTGTGAAATCTAGGTGGGCGATACTCGGTACCGTCGCCTAGCTGAAGTCACAGCGGATTAGGTGGATGACGATATGGCCTATTCCCGCTCCATAGAGGCAGACCTACGTAAGTGATAGACAGGAGACAACAAATGCCCGAGAGCTCGTACGACGTTGCTGTACTCGAACCTCAATGCCTGTTGAATCTAACCCCTCGATCCCGTGAGCTTGGTATATCGCCCGAGGAAGCGAACCAACGCGACATAGACGAAAGCCGAACCCTGATGTTTCGGGCGTACGAAGAGGCCTTTGAAAATGCGAGCCGGAAGCATGGGTTTCCCACACGTCTGGAATTCCATCAATTCGTTCCAGATGAATTAGCAGATTCAGGCAGAGGCAGTGCCGTCAGCGGCATCTTCGAATTCGTTCGCGTCGTTGTCGATTCTGATGTCCCGGGAGATGTACTGGTCAATCTGATATCGGATTCTCTTTTTGAGGCAGCAAAGGTGCTGCTTTCGACTGCTAAAATGCCAGAGTCAGATGGGGAGCCGAGACCTCGCCGATATACGGCAGACGGCATCGAGGCGATGTGCAGCCAGCATGCCCATCGCGTCAATAAACAGCTTCCGGTATACCAATCGCAGATTCTCAAGAATCCGAGTCAAACTTCCATATCGAAGGGCGAGTATGTCGTAACCGTCGATCTTGGGGAGAAGGAAATCACGTATATCGTCGGGAATGACGGTGAGCCGCAAGCGATAGTCGAGACGAGCCGAAGTGAGATTCGACGGCTCTCAACGGACGAGTGGCACGAGTGGTACCTCAGGACCGATCCGTGACACTTCCTACGTGAACTTGTGGGCACTACGAACGCGGCGTTGTGATTCAATGGATGTTCAGTCCGACGATGAGCGCCACCTTATCCCTCAGACCGGACGGCCCCTCCGGGCGTCGTAGAGTCATCCACCTGAATGCCACTTTGTACTCGACAATGTACGCAAGGGGGACGAGGAAACCGATAGTCGCTAAAGGCAACCATATATTGAGCAGGAAGGACAATCCAACGCGATCCGATTCAATATTGTTCCTTTGCTGGTAGAGATGAATGACTGTAAAGATGGTTAGCAGGAAAATCACACCGTCCAGCAAAACGGTCAGTACCGGGCAAATTTGTCTGAGTTGATCGTCTTTATTTTCGATTTGCAACGTTCCTGTCAGAACAACGAGTGCTATTTGCAGGATTATTTCCCAAACCAGACTAAAAGTTACGATGTTGATGAAAAATAAGAAAATCACTCCAGTCTCAAAGACCGACTTGGCGGCTTTTCGGAAGTAACCGCGATCCTTCGCCGTGACTGTCACACTGAGCAGCAATGGATACCCCGAGACCACAACCCAGAAAATCGTCTGAAAAAGGAGACCTCGATCCCAAAGTTCGACCGCCCTCGCGATGAGAACTGTCACGATGATGTAGCCCATGTATGCCGCTGTGACGAAAACTATCCGTCGATCGAGAAAAACGCGCGCTACATGCCCTCAAAGCACGACGAGTCGTGCTCTTGGGCATAGCCGCCAAAACCAGAGCGCCCAACAATATGAAACTGGCCCTCTCACGCGTGTTCACATGCGCCGCGAGTTGTACGAACTGCACGTAACGCGGCATAGAGCAATTGGGCTGTCTGGGGCAGCCAATGCTCGATTCTAGAATACGCGGCCGTCATTGATGGGGTAGCCAGAATAGTCGTACCGAACCCTCCCCTCGTCTTGCACCGCCTCAAGCGCGACCCGCTCCCGCTCGGCTTGGGCTTCCCGTTCGCGCCGCTCATCTTTCCGGACCTGACGCTGTTCGAAGGCTTCCAGGTCGTCTTCGTCCATATTCTGCGTCGTTAGCCATTCCTGCCGCGACCGAGGATGGAGACTGATAAGAAGGGATGGAGGCCCGGTAACGATTGAGCCCCGTCACGGGCGCCGTAGCGCGTCAGGACAGCATCGTCGCCCGCCCAGTAGGCATCGCGGTCGACCGGGTCGAACAGGTGCGATTCAATCAACACAAGCGGTTGTGTTGTGGCTTGCTGGGCTACCGCTTCCAGTGCTTTCAGCCGTCTCAGGATGCTCGCCCTCATGCGACCCGCTCCCCGATCGTCCGTTCGACTTCCGCAATCTTGAATTCTACGAGCCCGTCCCTCCCGGCCCGCCAGCGGTGACGGTGAGGACGAAGCAATGCGCGGTCATAGTGTTCGTCCCTTCCGCCACCCGGTCATGGCAAGAGCAGCTCTGACCGGTACCGCGGCGCCATTTCGAGTGTCCTGGCCATCAGTGCGGCCCGGGCCGCATCGTCGAGGGGGGTGGAGGCGTCGTCCGGGTTTCGACAGGCTGTCCAACCTCCCGGAAGAATTCCTCCTGACCCGCCGGGGAGCACATGCACAGGGGTCGTGCCGGCCGGTCGGAGACGTTCTTGAACTGGTGGGGCGTGTTGGCCGAAACATTGACGGTCTTACCGGAACGGGTGATGGACGCTTGGCCTCGGAACGCGAGCTCGATCTCGCCGTCGAGGACGGTGAACATCTCCTCAAAGTCGTGGCGATGTGGCGAGGATGCGTTGATCCCACCCGTACCCGACCAGACGATATCCATGGTCCTCTCCGGCGAATCGGACGTGGCGGGCGGAACCGACGAGCGATGGACCTGGGCCCGGGGCCGTCCAGGCACCATCTCCATGACCGCATCGGGACGACCGCCCACCTCCGCTGGCGTGCTCGATCCGATGAACCGCTCCGGTCTCTCGCGCTGCACATCCCGGACTTGCACACCACTCGATTGATCGAGGAACTCTGGGACCGGGATCCAAGCCAGATCGGCTTCCCCGATGACTTGGCCATTGCTGTCCCCGTCCTCGAACACATGATGGGAGGCCTCGTGAGAGCGGCTGAAGATGGCCTTCCCGACAGCTACGCCGAAGCCGCTGTCGACTTCCAGCTCGTCCACACCTTGTTGCGCTATGGCAATGTCCCGAACGTCACTTCCTTGGGAGCCGAGGACGCACGGATTCGCCAGGCGAAAGGATTTCTGCGAGAGAACCTTCACCGCACGGTGTCGCTTGCCGAGGTGGCCGAGGAAGTCGCGTTGAGCCGCTACCGCTTCCAGCGAACCTTCCGCCGTCAGACAGGAGAGACCCCGAACCGCTTCCTGAACCGGCTCCGGGTCGAGGCGGCGGGTTGGCACCTGGCGAACTATGAGGAGGTCGCCGCCGCGGTGCGGTCGAGTGTCGTCTGATTCCCCTCCGTGGTCTCGGCGAACGATGGGAGCAAGACATCGGTGCTTCCCGTCCCGGCGTGCGTCTGCCGGCAATGGGGAAAGGCAACGATCGACCGGCGACCCGCCGCGCCCGCACCGTCTGCAGTACGGCGACAACGCCGCCCGCATGTGCGAGAAGCTGCACCTGATCGCGAAATATCGCCTCGCCAGCTATTTGGTGTGGCGATCGCGTTACACCCGACCCAAATCACATGGTCGCCACATTGGCTGGACATCAAGCACGATTCGGACAAAACAAATTGTCGGCAAAGTGTGGTACTGGTCCTGAAAGGACCTCCCTCAAGGGCCTCAGCCGCCAAAGCCAGCTGCGAGAAGTCATGGATTCTCATTCCCACCATCGTCTCAGAAGTGCGCAACGTCACATCGTTGCTTGCACGGGCACGGAATGTGCACCGGGGCAGTACGGGTAGAAGGCACACCGAGCGACGTCACCGCTCGGATCCCATGTACAGGAGGTACACGGTGGAAACGAAACTTAACCGACGAACACTCAGCAGGACAGCCGGAGTGCTGGCTGGCGGGGCGGTCGTCGCCCGTCTGACCTCCACTTCGGCCCAGGAGTCGACGCCCGCGGCAAGTCCGGCCGCGAGCCCAGTTGCCTCGCCCGCGGCGAACACGGGCACCATCACCGGTCTCGTGACCGATGACACCACCGGTGAGCCGCTGGCGGATGTGTACATCACGGTCGGCTGGGAGACCTTCAGGCTGGCCACGATTACCGATGCCGATGGGCGCTACACCGTCCCCAATGTGCCGACGGGCGAATCGGCACCGGTGTTGGGTTTCCATGATGGCGGCTATCGGTATTGGAACAGCGAGTTCGACTCCAAGATCGATATTGTCCTGGAACCAGGTGAGACGTACACCTTCGACTTCACGCTTGTCCCGCTTAACGAGCCGGCTGGTGAGCCACAGCTCTCGAACGCAGCGATCAACCCCGACCGTGTATCGCCCGGAGAACAGGTCACCTTTGAAGTCACGGCCAAAGGCGGCGAAGGCGGCCTCTCCCCCGAGGTGATCGCGGCGAACCCCCAGGTAGGACGGATGATTCTGATGGAGTCGGTCGGCGGCGATCACTTCCGTGCGGCGTTCACGATCTCGCCCGAGACTCCGCCGGGTGATTACGCATTCGCCTTCTTTGCGGCGAGCAACGCGTGCTATGTCAATAGCGAGTTTCCAGTGGTCACCCTGCACATCGTTTAGGGATGACGCCATCGCTATGATGCTGACGGAGCGGCGTTCCTGAACCTGGCGGCGGGAACTGCCGGGCGCAGTCGCCAGGAGTTGGGTTACTCGTGCCTCAGAAGCGAGCATTTCTGCGACCCGAGCGTTGAAGCCCAATTGGTGGCCTTATCCCCTCGCTCCTCGACTGGCGTTACTCTTGCGATGGTGCGGGTCACCCCTACGCCGTGCCAATTTGTAGAGCGCGCCCCATTGCCGCACCACCGATGCGTTCTGGGATAGCTGATCGGTGAGCGCCTGGTCGCCGGGGACCGGGACGCCGGCGCACCCCAACCCGCATTCCGCCGGCGCTGCGCTCGCCATCCCCGGGCGGCGGCGGCAACCACCGCGAGTGCCTGCTCGGCACCATTGGATGGCCCCTTCTCGAAGTCACCTTCCGAGACGGCCATCGTGTTCGTGACATGAGCGTAGCAGACGACCGGACGGCTTTGGGCAGCACCAAACGCATAGAGTGTGGCGGCTTCCATCTCCACCGCTAGCGCACCGGCGGCTTCCGCCCTGGCAAGCGCCGTCCGCGTCTCCCGGAACGGAGCATCGGTCGTCTAGGTCATGCCGCGAAGTGTCCGCACATCAACGGTCTTCAAACAGTCCTCCACCGCGGCGATCAGGCCCGGTTCGTCATCGACCGCGATCGCGGGCGGCAGGTACGCATGGCTTGTCCCTTCGCCGCGAAGCGCGCGGTCGATCAGGATCACGCACGGCGACTCCAGGTCAGGAGCGACCTGGCCGGCGGAGGTCATGCTGACGACCAACTCGCAGCCGGAGGCGAACATCTGCTCGGCGACAAGCACCGCGAACGACCCGCCGACGGCACAGCCGACGATCCCGACCCGCACATCGGCGTAGTCGGCTTCCCACAGCTCGGCGTGATAACAGGCCCAGGACGCCGAACGCTCCGCTCGTCCCTCCCGAACGAGATGACGCACGATGTCGCCGTCAGGGTCCAGCAGGCAGACATCAGGAACCTTGCCGGCGGGGAGGCCACGCTGGCGCCGCGCCTCAGCGAGGTGGGAAAGCTTGGTGCCACACCCTGGGCACCGATACCGTCCCCCGATCACCGTGACCTGTTCCGGGCCACTCGTGGTCACCGTCCGGGTCCGCTCCCCCACGCGGTGCATGGCCACCCCACATGCCGCACAGCTCGGCGCGGTCTCCGGACCGTAAGATCACCGGCGGCGGGAACGGGATCGAGCCGGTCAGCGGCACGGGACATGGCGGGGCTCCTGGCGCAATCGGCGGCACATCCGCTCCAGCATACCCCCCATCACCACAATGTGAACCACACCCTGCCCTGAACCAATGGCCAGGGAGCGCCGTTACACGCCAAGCGCGTCCTTGACCCGGTCGAAGAACCGGCGGCCATTGGCCTGCTGCGTCACCTCGCTGCCCAGGCTCGACGCGAGCTGCTCGAAGAGCTCTCGCTGATCGTCGGAGAGCTTCTTCGGCACCACGACCTGGATCGTCACCAGTTGATCGCCACGCTCGCCGCCCCGGATGTCTGGAACCCCTTTCTGGCGAAGCCGGAACTGCTGCCCGGATTGCGTGCCCGCCGGAATCCGGAACACGACCGGTCCGTCGATCGTGTCGATCTCGATCTCGTCACCGAGTGCGGCCTGCGCGATGTTGATTCCCACCTGGCTCTGAAGTGTCTTGCCATGTCGTTCGAAATACTTGTGCGGCTCTACCCGGACCTTGACGTAGAGATTGCCGGCGATCCCGTTCGCCGGTCCATCCTCGCCCTGACCGCTGAGCCGCAGCGTGGCGTTGTCGTCGATTCCGGCGGGAATCGTGACCGAGATGGTTCGATAGTTCCGTGTTCGTCCCCGCCCCCGGCAGGCTTCGCATGGCTCCGTGATCGTCACCCCTTCGCCATGGCAGGTGGGACACGGTCCGGACGTCATGAACTGGCCGAGGATTGTCTGCTGAACGCTCCGGACTTCGCCGGAGCCTCCACACGTCCCGCACGACGGAGGCGTCTTGCCGTCCTTCATCCGCGACCCGTGACAGGTCTCGCATGTCTCCAGCCGGTCGACCTCGACCTCCTTGTCGGCACCGAAGATCGCTTCTGAAAACTCCAGCCCGACGGTAACCTGGATGTCGCCCCCGCGCGGTGGCGCGGCACTCCGACGGGCCGCTCCCGGAGCCCCACCGAAAAAGCTCTCGAAGATATCGGTGAACGGCGATCCACCGAAGCCACCGAACGGATCGCCCCGGCCGGCTCCGTTCGCGGCGTGACCGTATCGATCGTAGGCCGCCCGGCGCTCAGCGTTGGACAGCACTTCGTGAGCCTCGTTCAATTCCTTGAACAGGTCCTCCGCGCCGTTGTCCTTGTTCACATCGGGATGGTACTTGCGCGCCAGCGTCCGATACGCCCGCTTGATGTCCCCGTCGGTGGCGGTCCTGGACACTCCAAGAATATCGTAGTAATCGCGTTTTTCAGCCATGGTCCTGCTTCAGGAGATCGACGGCCGCTCAGGCGTCGAAGGGGCGGATCGCCAGCGCCATCTCGACGAGCGGCGCTAAGAGCATTTCACTCTCCAGTATAGCTATCCCACCCGCGACTTCCACCCTGAGTAGCACTCCCGACGGGAGAGTGCCAATGAGACGACGGCTGATCGTGCTCCGCTTTAGTCGATGGCTCGCAAGTCGATCACCGTCCCCGCCCGTCGCAGCGCCGTCCGGTAGAACCAGGGAGCGGCCATCGACAGGTAGATTCGGGCATCGAGGCCGTCGATCAACCCTTGTGGAATACCGCTCGCTCCGAATCGCGCACCGGCGATCGCACCCGCCAACGCCCCATGAACATCGGCATCCCCGCCACGGCCGATCGTGGCGATGACCGCATCCTCGAAATGGTCCGCCTTACGCACCGCTTCGATGATGTCCCTGACGGTGGTCGAGAGCTCGTCAGCACCGCCCTCTATGTCGGCCACGTCTCCGCGCGCCGTGCGGCAGACCGCGAGGGCGACCATCGCCGTCAACCCGGCCTGTCGCGACCCCGCATGGGTGAGCCGCGAGAGCAGCGCCGCTTCGCGCCTGATCGTCGCCTCGTCGTATGCCCCAAGGGCGTGCAGCAGGCCGATCGGCACGCCCCGGACCGCGACCGCCAGCTCCGGCTGATCCTCTCGGTCGGCTGGCACCTGTCCATCGTGCGCCTCGGCCCGCTCGACTCCAGCGATCACCACCTCGGACATGTAATCACGTGACGGACCACGAACGAGAAACGTCATCCGCGCGTTTATATTGACCGGGTCGATCAGCCCGTCATTCGTGGTCAACGACTCGACGATACAGAGAGAGACTTCCGTCTTGTCCGTGATCTCGCCCGGCGACCCGGCGGCGTCCGCCTCGGTCCGGATGTACTCCGTCACCTCTCCATGGCGTTCAACGATTTCCGCCGCGGAGAGTCCGCGCACCGGCCGCCCCAGGGCATCGCCGATCGCCAGGCCCAGCAACACCCCAAGGAACTGATCTTCCGTGGCGGCTCGATTACTCACTGGCGGTCCCTTCTCCATCATGATGGATTTCTGTGTCAGCCGTCGAAGCGCGATACCGGCGCCGGTTGACGCAGGGATTCTCGGTATCGACCCGCTCGCTCGTCAGTTGACGCCGTCCACAGCGGATCATAGACTGCAATGTCAGCCCGTCGCTCCAGGCGGGCGCTCCCGCTCGATCACCGTCGACGAAAGCCGATTGCATGCCCCCAAGCCGCAGCACGCTCGATTCGTTTCAGCCGCGCACCCGCGGCGTCCATGCCGGTAAGGCGTTCGATATCGGAAACGCGGTGCCGACCGCGGCACCGATTCATGTCGCCACCGCCTATAGCTACGAAACGACCGACGAGCTCGATACGGTGTTCGATGACAACGCCGCCGGTTTCGTCTACTCCCGCTATGGGAACCCGACGGTACGCGCGTTCGAGTCGGCGATCGCGGCGGTCGAGGGCACCGAGCAGGCAATCGCCTACGGCTCGGGAATGGCCGCGATTCACGCCGCGATCCTGTGCGCCGCCGGCTCCGGTTCCCGCATTCTGGCGTCCCAGGATCTCTACGGCGCGACGCACGCACTCCTTCGCTCGATGGTCACCCAGAACGGAATCGAGACAACCTTCGTCGATATCCGCGACTTGAACCTTGTGCGTCAGCGCGCCGAAGAGATCCGGCCCGCCGCCATCTTCGCCGAAACGATCTCCAACCCCTTGATCCGGGTCACCGACATTCCTGGAATAACCGCGATCACTCGCGATGTGAGCGCGGTCTCCATCGTCGACAACACGTTCGCCTCCCCGGTCATCGTCCAGCCCGCGACCCTCGGAGCCGATATCGTCGTCCACTCGACGACCAAGTTTATCGGCGGTCACGGCGACACCACCGGCGGCGTGATCGCCACATCCGGGAGATACGCATCGATCCTCCGCGAACAGGCCAAGTTGCTCGGCGCGCTGGCTGGGCCGTTCGATGCCTGGCTCGCTCTCCGCGGTCTCAAGACGATGCATTTGCGCGTCCGCCAACAGAGCGAGAACGCCCGGGCGATCGCCGAATGGCTGGGCGCCGATCCGCGAATCGACCGCGTCCACTACCCCTGCCTCACGCCCGGACGCACACCCGCGATCTTCGTCGGCGAAAGCCGGGGCGGGTTGCTTTCGTTCGAGATCGGGTCGGCGGCGCGGGCCGAGGTGTTTCGCTTTCAGGATGCGCTCAGGCTGTGCCTTCCCGCCACGACGCTCGGCGACGTCTACTCGCTCGTGCTCTACCCGGCCATCAGCTCCCACCGAGCCTTGACCAGGGAGGAGCGCCAGGCGATCGGCATCCGTGACAATCTCGTACGCTTCTCGGCTGGCATCGAAGACTTCGAGGATATCCGGGCGGACCTCGACCAGGCGCTTGCCGCCGCTACGTCGTAAAGGGTTTCGCAAAGCCACGGCGGCGAGCCACGGCAGGCTGGTCCCAAACCGAATCACCCGGAGCGATCCTGGAATCGCCACTATTTGGGGGAACCGTTGGCCAAGGATTCAGACACCCGCAAGCTCCGGCGACTGCGCGAGCAGCTCCCCGCGGTGACCGCCACCGGCTACTTCAACGCCGGAACCAATGGTCCCATCGCCAGGGTGGTGCACGACGCGATCGTCCGCAAGGCTGAACAAGAACTCACTCAGGGACGCATCGTTCCCGGCGTCTACCAGGACCACGCGGTCCAGGCGGACAAGGTGCGAGCGCTGCTCGCTCGCCTCCTCGGGGGCGATCCGGAAGAATACGCTCTCACCCAGAGCACCAACGACGGGCTCAACGTCGCGCTCAATGGGCTGGATTGGAATCCCGGCGATGAAGTCATCACCACCTCGCTCGAACATCCGTGTCTCTACATGCCACTCGCGCTCCTGAGCCATCGCTACGGGATCAAAACGCGGATCGCCGAGATCGGGGACGGTGCGGGAGATATCGCCGGCGCGATCGCCCGGCTGATCTCGCCGAGCACCAGGGTCATCGCGTTGTCCCACGTTCTCTGGTCGTCGGGCGTCATCGTCGATCTCGCCACCATCTCGGCGATTGCCCGCGATAGCGATCTGCTCCTGATCGTCGACGGCGCACAATCGGCCGGGCATGTCGGCGTCGACATCCCGGCGACCGGTGCGGACGCCTATACGATCTCCGGTCAGAAATGGCTGGGCGGTCCCGAGGGAACCGGCGCGGTGTTCATTCGCCGGGACCGGTTCACCGACTTCGCGCCGTCCTCGGTGCGCTACGGGCAGTACGACCCGACCGGCTATTTCCTCCCCGCCCCCGGCGCCCGGCGCTACGAGATGGGCGAGAACAACCCGGCCGCGGTCGATGGCTTCGCCGCCGCGCTCACCTTTCTGCTCGAGGACGTCGGCACCGATTGGGCATTTGCAAGATCCGGCACCCTCGGCGCGCGCCTCCTGAATGGGCTTTCCGGAGCCGATAGGATCACGATCCACTCGCCAGAGGGCCGGATCGGCGGTCTGGTCTGCTTCAATGTCACCGGATTGGACCCCGCCGCCGTCGCCGACAAGCTCTATGACAAAGGCTTCACTATCCGTTATGTCGCTGCCCCTCCCGGCCCGACGATCGCCCGCGCGTCGGTAGGCTGGTGGAACACCGAGGAGGAGGTCGACGCCCTGGCCGCCGAGATCGTGTCGCTTGGTCGAGCGTCGACCAGTGTCGCCAGCCCGAACGGCACGGCGCCCGGATCTGAAGCCCTCGAAAAGCGACCGAAAAAGCCGCGCAAACCAGCCAAGCGAACATAGGAGTTTCAAGGCCCAATACCTCGCGGCTCCTCATCCCGGTGATCGCTAGGACCATCGCGGTTGGTGCACATGGTCCACCAGCGGTTGCTGGTCGCAATCTGGTGCCGATAGCCTCCGCCGGTCGAACCGGAATACGCGGTTCCGGTTCGCGGGAGGTGATCTTGAACAGCGCTGAACTGGAAGGCGTACGCCATGATTGACCATGAGATCACAGCCGCCGCGAGCTGGCCGGCCCAACATCGGGCGGCCCTGGTTGTGGTCGTGCACGTCGACGCGGATGATCCCCTTGCCCACCGCGACGGCCATGCGCTGGGTCTGGACTATGCCGCCACGGGACTTCCGCGCCTGCTCCGAATCTGCGACGACCTGGGGATCGAGGTAACCACGGGATGGTCGACAAGAGCCCTGGCCAGCCATCCTCAGTTGGCGAGATCGGCTCATCAGTTTGGTCATGAGCTCTCATGGAGCACTGCATCCGACCTTGCGATCGCTCTCCCCACGTCACCGCCGGACCTGCTCGTGGAGATAACCGGGCAGGCGTCGCCCGGCCGAATAACGTCGCTCCCCGGCGTGACCAACGATGGAACGAGACGCCGCACCGCGGAGGAGTTGTCTGATCCGGTTCCGCCGTGGATCATCAACGGCGCGGGAGGGGACATTCCAGTCATCGTGCGGGAAGCCACTGCCGAAGAATCGAGCGTGCAGGTCCCGATTTCGCCCTACTGGATCGATGCCACCTGGCTCGATCCTCGCCATCCGGGCCCGCCATCGTCCCTCCTCGAAGCATGGTCGGCGAGTCTGGCCTCCATACGCGCGGAAGGTGGCCTGATGACGATCGTGCTCCATCCCCACATTGCCGGGCGCCCGGGATTCACGGACGCCATCGTCCGGTTTCTGGATGAAGTGATCGCCAGTGGTGATGTCTGGATAGCGCGGGCCGATCACCTTGCCCTATGGTGGAAAGCGAACAGCGAACAGGAAATCTAGGTCGCGAGCCAGACCGGGCGGTTCTCATGACCAGCGGAAATCCGGTCGTGTGAGATTACAGCGGTTTGCGAAACGATTATTGGTCTCCTGTCATCCCAGCAGCGCGTCGGAGGGACGGTCCCACGCTTCGCTCTGAGGCAGCTGCCTGGCTAAACTCCGTGACGAGAGACCCCCGGCGGAAGCGCACCGCGCTGCAGCTGAACGTGGAATCGGCACGAAGTGCCCTCCAATCCCGACGACCACAACTTCTGAAAGCCGCTGTAGCGAACTACAGCGGTTCATGAACCAGGAATGCGTCCTCTTCCTCCCGGCAGCCGCGTCGGAGGGACGGCCCCACGTTTCGTTCCGGAAAACAAGCGCCACGAGAGCCTGCCCGAGCAGCGACCGCGGGGCGGATTGGAATGGCTGCCCTAACCGTCAAGCACTTCGCCAGGAAGCCACTATCCATTCTCGTCTCGGCCCGAGAATAATTTATTGCGCAACTTATTTGTCTATGTGATATGATGAACGCATGGAGACGATAGGGAAGGTGGGTGTCAGGCCCGCGGAGGATCGAGTTGATCGTGTGCTCTCGAGGCTGGGAGCGAGGTTGCGGCGCGTCCGCCGGGACCGAGAGATGACGTTGGAAGACCTGGCCAGTGCGTCAGGTACCTCCGTCGCACACATCTCACGGCTGGAGTCCGGAGCGCGGCAGCCCTCGCTTGACGGTTTGTTACGGATTGCCTTTGGCCTCGGTGTCCCGATCAACGAGCTTGTCGAGGAGCAAGAGGAGCCGGAGTCGGGAACTGTGGTGCGGGGTGCGAAGGCACCCTTCTTCGAGGGTCCGGCGATGCGCTTCCAGCCACTGATGCCGGATGCCGGTCCAGAAGGGCTGGCGGCAATGAAGGTCGTCTTTCCGGCGGACCGGGTCGACCCTGCGCACCGCGCGAACCATGAGCATGGTGGCCAGGAGTGGCTGTACATGCTAAGCGGGAAATTGCGATTGACGCTTGGCAACGAGAGAACGTTGCTGGAGCCAGGCGATGCCGCCTTTTTCGACGCCAGGCTGCCCCATGGCTTCGATGTGTTTTCCGAGGAGGATGTAGAAGTGTTGATGGTGTCGTGTGTGCCTTGCACCCATCGAGGCCAGTTCCCCGCACGTCTCCACCCGTTCATGGAGGGCCACCGTGAGTTCGACAGGGCCGAGGTGAGCGGCCACCCCGAGAAGACGGCAAGCGAAGAGCAACCGCGTAAACGGGAGATCGGTTGAAACCGGGAGAACGACGAGACCATTGTCGCTGGGGTGCCGGCCGACACGGCGACATGCTTCCGCCTCGCCTGTCGACCGGGACGTCACTTAGAGACCTGAAAACTGTGAGAGAGAAGGATTTAGGATGCGGATGAACGATAGTCAAGCTCCCGCAATCTTCGATGTGGTGGTCGTCGGCGGTGGCGCTGCCGGCCTGAGCGGCGCGCTGACACTGGCGCGGGCTCGTAGATCGGTCCTCGTAATCGACGCGGGTGAGCCGCGCAACGCCCCGGCGGCGGGCGTCCATGGATTCCTGACCAGAGACGGGATGGCCCCGGCCGAGCTGTTGAACGCGGGCCGAGCGGAGGTGCGCGGATACGGCGGCATCGTCCGAAGCGGACAGGTCACCTCTGCGGCCCGCGGTGACGACGGCTTCGTCGTGGCCCTCGGTGACGCCAGCTCGGTTCGCGCCCGACGGTTGCTGGTCGCCACGGGGCTGACCGATGAGCTGCCCGACATCCCAGGCATCCGCGAGCACTGGGGTCACGACGTCCTTCACTGCCCCTATTGCCATGGTTGGGAAGTTCGGGATCAGGCCATCGGCATCCTCGGCACCGGGCCGATGGCGACGCACGGCGCCCTCTTGTTCCGCCAGTGGAGCAGCGACGTGATCCTGTTTCAGCACACCTCCCCACCGCTGACCGAGGAGCAAGCCGAGCAGCTTGAAGCTCGCGGCATCATTGTCGTCGCGGGCGAAGTCGTGGGGCTCGAGACGAGGGACGATCGGCTTGCCGGCGTCCGGCTCCGCTCTGGCGAGGTCATCCCTCGTCGGGCCGTCGTGGTCACGCCCCAGATGGCTTCAAACGCCAAAATCCTGGCCGCCCTGGGACTCGGGCCGACCGAGCTGGAGATGGCCGGTCATGTGTTGGGCACCTTCGTCGCTTCGGAAACCACCGGAGCCACGGCGGTTGAGGGGGTATGGGTCGCGGGCAACGTCACCGACCCCATCGCACAGGTGGTGACCGCGGCCGGGGCGGGGATGTGGGCGGGAGCGCAGATCAACGCGGACCTCATCGCCGAGGAAACACGGCGCGCGGTCGCGGCCTTCCGCGCCCGCAGCCTCGCGACACGCTGACGAATCACGGTTCCAGCGTGCCCACCTCAAAAAGCGAACCAGTGTCACATGAAAAAGAGCTTGGACGATGAGCGATGATACTTTTCCCCAAAGCGGCAGCCCAGCCGAGCGGTTCTGGGAAGGACACTACCGCCGGGCGGAAGGACGCGTCTGGAGCGGGAAGGCGAACCCCGTATTGGTGGATATTGCTGAGTCGCTCCTGGCGGGCTCCGCGCTGGACCTCGGATGCGCTGAAGGAGGGGACGCGATCTGGCTCGCCACGCTCGGCTGGAATGTGACCGCGGTCGATGTTTCGGCCACCGCCCTCGGTCGAGCGTCGGCCCACGCGGCCACAGCCGGCGTCGGGGAGCGCATAGACTTCCAGCGCCACGACCTGACCCACACGTTCCCCGAGGGCACCTATGACTTGGTGTCCGCCCAGTATCTTCAGTCACCGGTGGAGTTTCGCCGGGGCCAGGTCCTGAAGGCAGCGGCGGGCACAGTGGCGCCCGGCGGCCTCCTCCTCATCGTGACGCACGCCTCGGTTGCCCCCTGGTCGTGGAACCGGGATCCGCATACGCGCTTTCCACATCCCGAAGAGGAGTTTGCCGAGCTCGACCCGAGTCCAAACCTCTGGCGCATCGAGCGGCTGGGTGCCCCCGAACGGCTGGCCGTCGGACCGAACGGGGAGTCCGCCACGGTCACCGACAACGTGATCGCGTTAAGACGCCTGCCAGCGTGACGTCAGCGCTTACCGCTCTCGCGGTTGACTGTGGCCGCCTTCGACCTCCCCTCCGCCGGAGATTCCCATTGTCCTTACGGACCCTTTAGGATCGACCCGTTCAGGCTACGTTCGCGCGGAGCGTTCGCCTACAATGCACCTTTGGGTCGCGGTCGACAGCACCTTCCGCCACCTTCTCCAAGTGGAGGCGCTGGTGATGAGTCCGCCGCTCCTGGTCCATGGTGGGCCGATCCTGACCATGGACCCAGAACATCCTCTGGTGAATGCCGTGCTGTTCGAAAACGGCCGGGTCTCGAAAGTCGGCGAATCGGCTCGCGAGGCGGGTCGAGGCGTAGCGGATATCGATCTCGCCGGGCGGCTCGCCTGTCCCGGCCTCGACGATGCCCACGCGCACATCATGGGCGTGGGGTTCGCGCAGGACCAGATCGATCTGAGCATCGACGCCGCGTCCTCGATCGACCGCATCACGACCCTGGTGAATGCCGAAACACGCGCTCGCTCCCCTGGCACCTGGATCGTCGGTCAGGGCTACGATCAGGCGTTGCTGCCGGAGCGACGCCATCCCACTCGGGCCGATCTCGATCCGGTTGCCCCGGAGCATCCTGTCCTCCTGTGGCGGAGCTGCCATCACATTGCCGTCGCCAATTCCGCCGCCTTGCGGTTGGCAGGGCTCACATCCGCGACGGCTGATCCCGTCGACGGCACAATCGACCGCGACGACCATGGCGAACCGACCGGGGTGCTTCGGGAGTCCGCCGCGACATCCATCGCCGGCCTCCAACCGGCGCCCGGTGAAGACGAGATTGCCGATGCGCTGATCCGGGGCGGGGTGGAGTTCCGGAAGCACGGCGTGACGAGCGCCACGGAAGCCGGCATTCGCCGCAAGGAGGAGTTCCGCGCCTATCAACGCCTCTGGGCCGATGGGCGGTTGCCGCTCCGTAGCTATCTGATGATGATCATCGACGAGACCCTCGACGAGCTCATCTCGCTGGGGATCAGCACCGGCTTCGGCGACGACTGGCTCCGCATCGGTCCCGCCAAGCTTTTTGCGGACGGGTCGATCGGTGGCCGCACGGCGCGCATGCGGCAACCCTACCGGGATGATCCGGACAACGTGGGGATCTGGATGATCCCGCCTGATGAAATCCGGAAGAAAGTGCTTCGCGCCCATGCCGCCGGTTTCCAGATAGGCATTCACGCCATCGGTGACGCCGCCATCGAGGAAGTACTTGATGCTTACGACGCCGCGATCGCGGATGATCCCCGCCCCGATTGCCGCCATCGCATCGAGCACTGCTCGATCGTTGACGAAGGCCTGATCGACCGTATCGCGGGGCTCGGCGTCGTGCCGATTCCAGGAACCACATTTCTGCGTGACATGCGACCGGTATATCTTGAGAACCTCGGACCGGAACGTGTCCGCTATGCCTACGCGATGAAGACGTTTGCCGAGCGGGGCATCGTCGCCGCCGCCAGCAGCGACGCCCCGGTCGTCACCGTCAACCCACTCCTCGGCATTCAGACCATGGTGTCGCGAACCGACCGCCTGGGTGATTCGATCTGGCCCGAAGAGGCGGTCTCCGTCGAGGATGCCCTCCGCGCGTATACCTGGAACGCCGCCTACGCGTCATTCTCCGAGACAGTCAAAGGGGCCATCCGGCCGGGAATGCTGGCCGACATGACGATCTTTGGAAGTGACCTGCGAGAGGTGGACGCGTCCGCGCTCGCCGGCCAGCACGTCGATGTCACGATCGCCGACGGCGAGGTGGTGTACGAGCGCTGACCTGTCTTGCTCTGGAACGCTCGCTCGTCACCTTTCGGCACGACCGGTGCGACACCATTTGGAAGCGACTTTTTCATCGCGTCATCGCGGAGGCACCACATGGCACTGACGATCACCTACTTTGGACACGCGGCGTTTTCACTCGAAGCCGATGGCACATCGGTCCTGATCGACCCCTTCATTACCGGAAATCCGCTGGCGACCGTCGAGGCGAAGGATCTGTCCGCTGACACCATCCTCCTCACCCATGCTCACAACGACCATGTCGGCGACACGATCGAGATCGCGAAACGAACGGGCGCCACGGTGGTCGCCACGTTCGAGCTCGGAACCTGGCTCGGACAACAAGGAGTTGCCAACACGGTGCCCGCGAATCACGGGGGCACCGTGGCGTTCAAAGGCGGTACGGTCAAGTTCACCCCGGCCTGGCACACGTCGTCATTCCAGACCGACGAAGGGTTCGTCGCCGCCGGCCTGCCGGCTGGTCTGGTCGTCCGGTTCGGCGGCAAGACCACCTACTTCGCCGGTGACACCTGCCTCTTCCTGGACATGCGGTTGATCGCGGAGGAAGACCTCGATGTGGCCGTGCTGCCGATCGGAGATCACTTCACGATGGGTCCGAAGGATGCCCTGCGCGCCGTTGAGATGCTGCGTGCCCCGATGATCATCCCATCCCACTACAACACGTTCCCGCCGATCGAGCAGGATGCCCAGGCTTTCCAGCGCGACGTGGAGAGTGCGACCGCTTCGAAGGTGATCCCGCTCGCCCCCGGAGAATCGACCGCTCTCTAGCCCAGACCATGCATGCACCGAACATGTGGGCGGCGGGGACCGTTTCAAGGGACGATCGTTTATCTTCAATGCATGTTGGTACCGGCATCGCCAGCTCCCGCCCCCGATCAACGGCGCCGTTGGCCACACCTCCGCTAGTGAATCAGCCGCATCTTCATCAAGAGCTCGACATCGACAGAGGACGCCACCACCAATGACCGATAACCCGCGTGCCGTCGCCGAAGCCGAAATGAACCGAACGATTTTCCAGCGGAAAGCCGTTTCTCGATTGCCCGCCACCGAGGTGCTCGACCTCGCGATCGCGTTCTTCAAGGAACGTGGCTATCGTTCTGGCAAGACCGGTCGCCCCGGTCAGATCTTTGTCATGGGGGGCCGCGAGGGGGTGCTGCCAAGGGTGACCGGTGAGGTCAGCGCGAGGTCGGATGTCGGTCGTCCTGGCGTCACGTTGGTCACGATTGACGGATTTGGCGAGCGGCTCGGTGAGGTGATGAGCGCGTTTCATCAGGAGCTTCGCGCGCTCCGCAAGGCCGCGCGGGACGGCACCGCGCGATCATGACTCACCTCGCCGGTTCAGGGAGTCGACGGATGCATCGGCGGCCTTTGTCAGGTGAACGGCCTTCAACCGGAGATATTCCGGATCGTCCTTCGCTCTGACGTAGACCGCGTAGAAGATCGACGCGGATTCGGCCTTGACCGGATCGACATCCGGGGGAAGCACGTCACTCTTCCCCGGAGACCATTTCCTGCCGGATTTGTGGTTCGCATATCGTCTGGAACGCGTGAAGCCCATTTGCAGGAACTTTCGCGCCATGTCCATCCCGACGAAATCGCTATCGGCCTTGTACGCTTCAAAGAGGTCGAAAATCCGGCTGGCCGACTCCCTCGCGATCTCCGGCGTTTTGAACCGCCAATGCGGAAGGATCTCCGATTTATACGGCTCAACCATGAGCACGCCCTGCTCGCCCTTGCCGATCCGGTACAGGTCTGGACGCTCCCGAAAGTCGATCTCGGCGAAATCGAGATCGTAGTCGAACGGCTGCAGCTTCACGTCATTTCACTCCGGTATCGGGACCGCGCATCACTCCTCCGAACCCGATCCAGCACGCGGGGAGATAGAGGAATCGGGGAATCAGGGGGAATCAAAAGCACATGAATATAGGTTACCCGTGTTCCAACCTCACGCTTGGGATCTCGGCCTCCCGAACGTTCCGCCTTGCGTCGTTTTCGATCGAACGGCTGACCGAGACCGTCACCGCGAACCTCAACGCCTTGCGACGCATCCTCGAATGGAACGACGCTCACGACATCAGGTTCTTCCGACTATCCTCGGCGACCATCCCGTTCGCCTCCCACCCGGTGATGACGTTCGATTGGCAAACCGAATTCGCTTCCACCCTCGCCGGGATCGGCGACTACATCCGCGCGCGCGACATGCGCATCAACGTCCATCCGGGCCAGTACGTGATCCTCAACTCCCCCCGCGAGGAGGTCGTCCATCGGAGTATCGCCGAGCTCCAGTACCACGCCGAACTCATGGATCTTCTTGGGATCGACGCCTCGAACAAGATTCAGATCCACACCGGGGGCGTCTACGGCGACAAGCGATCGGCGATCGATCATTTCATCAGGACGTACGTCGGCCTGCCCGAGACGATTCGCCGAAGGCTGGCAATCGAGAACGATGAGCGGCAGTTCTCGCTGGCCGACAATCTGCGCATCCATGAGGCAACCGGCGTCCCGCTGATCTTCGACACGTTCCACCACGAGCTGTTCAATAACGGAGAATCGCTCACGCAGGCGCTCAACGCCGTGGTTCCGACCTGGCGGGGGCACGGTCCCGCGATGATCGATTACAGCTCGCAGAACCCGGCAAAACAGGCGGGCGCGCACACCCTCTCGATCGATCTCGACGCGTTTCAACCGGTACTGGACGAGCTCGACGGCCGGCGAGTCGACCTCATGCTCGAGATCAAGGACAAGGAACGGAGCGTCCTGAAGGTGATGGAGCTGATCGCGCGCCGGCGCCCGGATCAGGAGAGCAAGGTTGCGGCCAGCGGAACATCCGCCTCGGTCAGGGAGTGAAAGATTACGTCACCGTCGAAGCCAATCCCTTCCAGCAAGGCGCGGTATCGCTTCCAGGGCACGATCCCGGTGCCTGCCGGGACGAATTTCCCACTGTCGCTGAGATCCTTGGCGTGAGCGAGCACGATACGGTCGCCGAGGAGATCGAACGCCTCCGACAGGACGTCCTCGGCCGGACGGTCGCGATCCGAAGCGATGATATTCGCCGGATCGAGAATGATCCCGAGCCGGGGATGAGACATGGCATCGAGCAGGTCCCTTGCGCGCGTTGCGTCGCGGGCGACGTTTGCCGGCTCCGGCTCGAGCGCGAATGTTAGCTGATGCCGGTCGGCGATCTCGAGAGCAGCCCGCATGGTGCCGAGCAGATCGCTCCAGGCGTCGGCTCGCGCATTGTCGGGGTGAAACGTCCATTGGCTCGCGGTGCTTCGGGTTCCCGTGCTGAGCGTAACGATCGATGTCGCCAGCGCCTCGCACGATGCCGCGACCGCCTCCAGTGACGCCATCCCGTGCGCCCGGACATGTGGGTCCGGATGAATCATGTTGAATGTGCCCGAGACCGCCGCAATCCGGGTTCCGGCGGCGTCCGCCGCCGCCTTGACGTGTCGGGCGACATCCGCGGGGATCGAGACCGGGCGGGAATCGAGCCCCGCCGAAGCGTAGTGGAACTGCACCGACGAGAACCCGGCGGTCGCCACCGCGGCGAACCGCTCGGCAAGCGTGCTCCGCTCGAACACCGTTTCGAAAATCCCCAGGTTCATCGGCCTCTCCCCATGACCAGCCAAGCGACTGTCAGCGTCGCCAGCGCCTGAGCAACTGTATCCATGATGCACAGGTCTCACAACGGCCCGTGCTCACCGCAACGAGCGCAATGTCGCCATCTCGATTGCTTATACTTTCCTTGACAGGATCAGGCGCTCGGGTGCAAGGAGCGGGGCGCCCCCTTCGGTGTGTACACGGCCAGACATCTGCCCCAGTAGCTCAGTGGATAGAGCAACCGCCTTCTAAGCGGTAGGTCGCAGGTTCGATCCCTGCCTGGGGTACCGGGAAAGCGATGTGGAGACGCATGCCGTTCGTGACTCCGATGGGTCACTTCGTTGCCCGCTCACGTGGCCGCATGTGTTGGCGGAGGGCGGGAACAGAATCCGGGGTGGAGAGGTGGCTTCTGCGTTTCGGGTCGGATTGACACATGACCTCTCGTTCATGATTGGCTCGGCCAGCGCGGGCGATACCGGACTGGGAATTTTGGGTGAGGCGCCCGGTCTCGAATGGGAGTTTCTCCCCGAGGAGCCGCCAGAACTGGGACCCCAACAGGTTCAAGGGTACGACGCACTCGTGGTGCTCGGTCCCCGGGTTCCGGCATCCGCCCTGGAGAGCGCGTCAGATCTCACCGTCGTCGCGCGCTTCGGTGTGGGGTACGACAACGTCGACATCGACGCATGCACCCGTAACGGCATCGCCGTGACGATCACGCCTGATGGGGTGCGGCGCCCGATGGCGACCGCGATCATGACGTTCATGCTCGCACTCGGCGGACGGCTGTTCCAAAAGGATCGCCTCGCCCGGAACGGTGCCTGGGGTGACAAACAAGACTTCATGGGTCTTGGCCTGACTGGGCGAGTGCTCGGTTCGGTCGGGCTTGGCAATATCGCCCGGGAGCTGTTCGCGCTCGCCAGGCCGTTCGAGATGCGGCACATCGCCTACGATCCGTACGTCGCTCTCGACGCCGCGACCGGGGTCGAACTCGTCGATCTGCCTACCCTCTTCAGCAGCGCCGACTTTCTCGTCATCAATTGCGCGCTGACGACCGGGACACATCACCTGGTGAACGCCGAGCGGCTTTCCCTGATGAAGCCCACGGCCTTCCTGATCAATACCGCTCGTGGGCCCATCGTCGATCAGGTGGCGCTCACCGACGCGCTGATCGCGGACCGTCTTGCGGGAGCGGCGCTGGATGTTTTCGAGCATGAGCCAGTCGATCCGAATGACCCAATCCTCTCGCTGGAGAACGTCATCGTCAGTCCACACGCTCTTGGCTGGACCGATGAGTGGATCCACCTCAGCGGGCGAAGCGCGTTCGGCGGGATTCTGGATGTCGCGGCCGGCCGTGAGCCGCCACACGTCGTCAATCGAGAGGTGCTCGGCACGCCCGAGTTTCAACACAAGCTGAAGCGCTACGCCGAGAGGAGACGGGCATGAGAATCAATACGGTCAAGCGCGCCCTCGCCGCTGGCGACGTGGCGATCGGGACGATGATGTTCGAGTTTGCAACGCCAGGTATCGGTCGTATCGCAGCCGAGGCCGGGGCCGCGTTCGTGATGTACGACATGGAGCATTCCGGCTGGAGCATCGAGACGATCAGGATGCTGATGGCAACGACGCGCGCCGCCGATACCGTTCCGCTCGTGCGGGTACCGGCGATCCAGTATCACCTGCTCGCCCGGCCACTCGACGCGGGCGCGATGGGACTGATGATCCCCATGGTCGAGACTGAGGCCCAGGCCCGGTCGATCGTGCGCTCGGCGAGGTATGCCCCGGATGGCGCCCGAGGGATGGCGTTCGCGATCGCGCACGATGATTACGTGGACGGCGACATCGTGGCCAAAATGCGCAGCGCGAACGATGAGGTATTGCTTATCGCTCAGATCGAGACCGTTGCGGGCGTCGATCAGGTGGACAGGATCGCGGCTGTCGACGGAATCGACGTGCTCTGGATCGGACACTTCGACCTCACGGCGTCGCTTGGCATTCCAGGACAGTTCGAGCATCCCGACTACCTGCGAAGCGTCGACCGCGTGCTCGACGCCTGTCACCGCAACGGCAAGACCGCCGGGATCATGGCCACCGATGTCGCGAGCGGACAATCCCTGCTCCGCCAAGGATTCCGGGCGATCGCCTTTGGAGGCGATCTCTGGATATATGGGCAGGCCCTGAAGGAGGGCATCGGTGCCCTTGCCAATGGCGTTCAGGCTTCGGCCCAAACCGGGATGACAGTGTTCCCCCGCAACGACTGACCTGTTGCTTCCGCCCGATTTTTTCCACTTACCCGAGGGTCGATTGGCGGGAATGGTTGCGGTTCGTCACTTCGGGCACGGCGGCTGGACGATGCGTCGGTTCCCGGTGGTGATGGCCCGTCCTCCAGAGTCAAGTGACGTGATCGGTTGCGAGCGGTGGGACGGCGATGGTACAGGTCGTGCTTGGAAAGCTTGAGGGATCCCGTTGTGGTGGTCCGGAAATGCGGGAGTCCCCTTTGGGGCCCGCTGGAGGTACGACACTCATGGATTCGATGATCAAGGGTCTTTTCAGGTAACGACGATGATGACGACAACAAGGCTCAAGATTTCATCTCCCGATACGAGACGGGAGTACCTCACGAGGGTTACACAGACGACGAAGCCATGCAGAACTACCAGCGCGTAGCGCAGCGGGCGGATCCGGAAGTGATGGGGCGGGCCTCTGAGCAGGCGTTCTCGCGAATGGACCCGGCTCAGCGACAGCAGATGGCTCAGATGCTGCAGCAGCAGGGTGGCGGTCAGTTCCAGAGCGGTGTTTCAGACGATCCGCGCCAGATGGCCGGAATGGTGTCGCAGCTCCAGCGTTCGAATCCCAGCGGTCTTGCTTCGATGTTCGGCGGTGGCGGTGGCGGTGGCGGCGGAATCGGTGACGCCATAGGTGGCCTCCTCGGTGGCGGTGGCAGTGGTGGCAGCGGCGGGGGTGGCGGCTTCCCGGGTGGTGCCATGGGCAAGATGGCGCTTGGCGGAATCGCCGCGTACGCCATGAAGGAAATGATGGGCGGCGGCGGCGGTGGCGGCAACAAGCGACGCCGTTCCATCTAGGTGGCGCGGATAGACAGATTGGACGTTCACCGATGAAGAAGTGGCTGCTGATGAGCGAGGTGGCGCTCATCAGCTTGGGCGGACTCCTCGTGTTTGCCATCCCGGCGGGATCGACCGCTTCCCAAAGCTGTGACGATTGGGGCAACGATGCCTCGGACAGGGTCGGAATAGCTCGGGAACTCCTGTATCCACGAGAGCGGCAGGGGCAAACGTCTGGATCGGCTCAAGGGGACGCGCAGGCGTTGTTCGACCTTGCGCAGCAGCAAGGTTCCAGCAATCCGCCTGAGGATGCGTTCAACCTCAATGGAGACCTCGTTGAGGCCTTTTCTGCCGGTTCCACCGCGCTGATCGGAGGTCAGGGCAGTTCGCCCGACGCTCAGATCGCGTTCGCGAAGTCAGTCGTCTATAACGCGGACCTGCGAATAGCCTACTTCCTCGACGGCTGCTGATCGGGTCTCGCTGAAACAAGTGCCGCAACGCGCAACGATCACGTGATCGCCAGTAATGTGAACGCCTCCATCAAACCCGGCGTCTTCGTAAAGGACGTCGGGTTCGGTGTTTAATCTCCAGCCATGTCGGCTTCCACTATCTGTCGCGGACAGGATGAACGGCATTCAAGGAAGGGCGAAACGAGCTTGGTGTTAGCACTCCTCAGCGTTTCCGACAAGACCGGCCTGGTTCCGTTTGCCTCCCGGCTTCGTGAGCTTGGCTACGAACTCCTCTCCACCGGGGGAACGGCTTTCTCTCTCCGGAATGCCGGCTTGCCCGTTCGCGACGTGTCCGACCTCACTGGCTTTCCCGAGATGCTCGATGGACGTGTCAAGACACTGCACCCGCATGTCCACGCCGGACTGCTGGCCCGGAGGGACGATCCTCATCACATGGCGGAACTGGAAGAACGGGGCATCAAACCGATCGATCTGCTCGTTTCCAACTTGTACCCATTTGAACTCAGCGTGACCCGACCGGAGCTTGACGATGCGGCGAAGGTAGAGCAGATCGATATCGGTGGGCCGGCCATGGTGCGGGCCGGCGCCAAGAACTTCACGTCCGTAATCGTCGTTACGGACCCCGTCGACTACGGGCTCGTGCTCGAGTGCCTTGGCGAGGCCAAGATCGATGGTGAATTTCGTCGCGATCTGGCGGCCAAGGCGTTTGCTCATGTCGCGACGTATGACTCTCTCGTCGCCGAATTCCTCCGGGGGCCCATGTCGACCGGTTTCCCGGACGAGCTGGCGATCGGGTTGCGCCGGGAGCGCATCCTTCGCTACGGCGAGAACCCTCAACAAGGCGCCGCGGCCTACCGGCGCCTCACCGCTGGAAATGGTGAGATCAGCGTGCTGGACGCGACGCAGCACGCGGGTCCGGAGCTTTCGTTCAATAACTTGCTCGATGCGGACGCCGCCTGGCGCGCCGTTCACATCGCCGCTGACCCCACCGTGTCGATCGTCAAGCACACCGTCCCCTGTGGACTCGCTACACGAGCCGTTCTTTTGGAAGCATTCGACGCCGCGTTGGCCGGTGATCGTGTCTCCGCGTTCGGCGGCATCGTGGCGCTGAACGGAGCCGTTGACATCTCACTGGCTCACCGGCTAACCGATACCCGTTTCGACATGGTGATCGCGTGCGGGTTCTCAGCGGATGCGCTCACGCTGATGAAACGAACGCGAAACATCCGCATCCTGGAACTTCCTGCGGCCGACGACTCTCGTGCGATCCCACTCGCTCCGTACGATCTTCGCCCAATCGTGGGCGGGGTGCTTGTTCAGGAGCAAGATGATGCTGAAGACGACTCATCGCGTTGGAACGTCGTCTCCGAGCGGAAGCCGACAGAGCGAGAACTCGCGAACATGGAGTATGCCTGGGCCGCGGCACGGCTGGTCAAATCGAACGCGATCGTGCTGGCTGCCGACCGGGCGGTCCTCGGAGTCGGAGCTGGACAACCAAATCGACTCGAGAGCGTCGACATCGCCGTACGTAAAGCTGGCAGTCGGGCCAAAGGCGCCGCTCTCGCGAGTGACGCCTTCTTTCCCTTTGCGGACGGGCTGGAGCGAGCAATCGACGCTGGGGTCACCGCAGTCGTTCAGCCCGGCGGGTCAGTACGAGACACTGAGGTGATCGCCGCGGCAAACCGTGCCGGTATCGTCATGATGGTCACTGGCGTTCGTCACTTTCGCCATTGAAGCGGTTTCTGGAAAGAGCACCCGCTCGCTGTCATCCCAACAGCCGTGTCGAGCAGCTGCATCGAAACAGTCTTGTTGGAGATATGGTCCTCAAAAGTCGATTGCGAAGCGTAAGATTTTCCCTGCGACGAAGCCGCTAGGATGACAGCGGACGGGTACTTGTTTTGCAAACCGGTGTGGCGCCTGCATCGGAGCGCAACGGATTGGCTCGAATGGGAACCCCGGCAGCTGCGTCGCCGCCAGAACGCGGCGGTGCCGAATGGTCGGCTCGGCTCTCCGTTGCCGACTCGCTGAGCTGACAAGGAAGACGGCCTCGGAAGCGACCTACGGCGACATCGTCGCAGGTAACGCCGCCATGGATTCTACTCGCTCGATCCACCGTTCTGGAACACGGATCTCATCCATGGTGGGCAGGAACTCGGGCCCCTCCCACACCCGTCGCGCGAGGTCATGGCTCCTGCGGGTAACGATCTCATTAATGAATCGTTCACCTTGCCGGTACTGTTCCAACTTCACGTTGAGACCGGTGAGTCGAGCGAAGAGCTGTTCGGATTGCGTCCGCTGGCTCTGACGCTCCTCGAACTTCCGCGAGATGAGATCGTAATTGGGCAGCAGAGTCTTCCCAACCGCGTTCATCACATGATTGGAATACCCTTCCACGATGCACATCATCGCTTGCATCTCGTTGAAAAGCGCCCGCTGCTCGTCGTTCATGAGCGCCTCGATCCAGCTCCCTTGGGTGTCGCTTCGATGGCGAACCCGATCCGCGAATATTTTCAGCCCCTGAATGCCTTGCTTGAGGTGTTCGGCGTCCTGCTTCATGAACGCCATGTACCGTTCCAGGAGCGAGTTGAAGTGGTCCCGAACCCAGGGATGCCCCTCGAACTCAAACGCATGCGTCGTTTCATGCAGAGCGAGCCACATCCTGAAGTCGTCTTTCGGCAAGCTCAGTTTTGCCTCGACACTTCGAATGTTCGGTTCCACGTAGTAGAGCTTGCCGCCAGTTTCCACCGGCTCGCGCCCAAGAAGAGCCAGATCGTATTGCCCAAGTACGCGCCGCGCAAGGTATCCCAGCAGGATGCCGATCTCATAGCTCAGAACCGATTGATTGAAATTGGTCATCATGCGGCCCGCCGACCCTTTGGTGGCGGGTAAATCAAAATCCTCGATCGGTTGCAGCATGCGCTTGAATCCTTCGATATTGGCGTGGATCCAGTCCACCCGGTCGAAGGCGAATGTGCGATGCTGATCGGACGGAAGGTGGCTTTGGGTATATTCCGTAACTATTGGAATGCACCGATCGACGAGCCCCCCGTAGTACTGATCCAGCTTCTGCCGCTCGGTCGCGGTGAGCGTGTCGCCCTTGTTCATGGCAACCGCGATCTGAAGGGCGCGGGACCAGTCGATCATCCCCTCGGGACGATCCTGAGTCGTCGGAGTGGGAAGGGGCTTGGGCTTGATCTTGCGGCTTGCCCAGACGCCGAGCGCGGCTCCGGCGAAGGCACCAGCAGCCACGACCTTACGGTTCGGCTCCGCTCTGCCCTTCGGGCGATAGTCGTCGTAAAGAGACATCAACACTTCCCTGCGCTAGCGAGAATGTAAAATCGATCGTGCATCCGTGGAAGCGTACACCATTGATTGCCCCATACCTGGAAGCCGGACGCACAGCGACCCGGAACTCTGTAAGCTCCGGGTCGAGTTGAGGGTAGCGGGGGAAGGATTCGAACCTCCGACCTTTGGGTTATGAGCCCAACGAGCTGCCACTGCTCCACCCCGCGGCAGGTCTGCTGACGTGCTGGCGTGCCGGGTCGTGCGTGTGTCTG
>JAABUN010000361.1_pt1 | contig 119113 bp, 114 predicted proteins | sample 5559311 | NCBI WGS metagenome assembly JAABUN01 (sample SAMN10711877, study PRJNA513370) | rock metagenome | isolation source: Antarctica rocks | place: Antarctica: Victoria Land, Siegfried Peak sud | reverse complement strand
CTGTCAGCCGACACGCTCACAGTCGTGTGCCTACAAGAATCGGGGCCCGGAGCAGCCCGAGAACCCTCTCACCTGCACCAACGGCACCCACCAGCCGCGCACGTGCCTACCAACTGCGGAACTCCGGGCTGGGGGTGTCCCGGTCGGGCTTCTACGCCTGGCGGGGCCGCGGGGTCTGCCAGCTGGCCGACGCCGACGCCGGCCTGACCGTGGTGATCAAGGCGGCGTTCGAGCGGCTGCGCGGCAACCCCGGCGTGCGCCGGATGCACGCCGAGCTGCGCACCCTGGGCCACCAACTGTCCCGCAAGCGGGTCTGGCGGCTGATGAAGGCCGCTGGCCTGCAGGGACGCCACCCCAAGGCGTGGAAGCGCACCACCGTGCCCGGCGACAAACCGGTCAACGCGCCCGACCTGATCGGCCGGGACTTCACCGCCGACCAACCGAACCAGCGCTGGTGCGGCGACATCACCTATTCGGCTCAGTTCTCGGTTATGTGCAGTTCGGCTGCGTGAGGGCGGGCGGGCTGGGCCGGGGCTGGTACTGGGCGGGTTGTGATGTTGGTCGGCGGTCGTCGTAGCTGCACATAATCGAGACGCTCTTGTCCCACCGGTCGTTCCGGGAGACGAGGAGCAGCGATGACATGTCGTGATCTGTTGACGGTGGAGGGCGTGCTCGCGGCGTTCGATGAGCATGTGCGCCGTATCCGCGGCGTGTGCCCAGGGACAAGGGGCAGCTACGCCAGGTTCGTTGGGGCGTTCCTGGAGTCGGTGTCCACCGACGGACTGGTCGATGTCGGCGAGGTGCGTGCGCCGGTCGTGGTCGAGTTCGTCGCCGGTCTGTCGCGCCGCTACCAGCCGAGGACGGTGGAGCTGGCTGAGTCGTCGCTTCGTGCGTTCTTCCGGTTCGCGCGCGCGGAGGGGCTATGTGAGGGCCGGATGCAGGACGCGGTGCCGATGGTGCCGCACCGCCCGGCCGGTCTTGTGCGGCATCTGGAGCCGCCGCGCTTCGAGCAGCTGATCGCCTCGTTGGACTCGTCGTCGTCTCGGGGCCTGCGGGACCGATCATCTTGTGCGTGGCTCGGCTGGGGCTGCGGGCCGGTGAGGTCGTGCAGCTCCGGCTGGAGGACATCGACTGGCGCAACGCCGTGATGCGGGTACGGGCTCGTAAGACCGGTCACGGCGCGTTGCTGCCGCTGCCTGGCGAGGTGGGGGCGGCGTTGGCCGCCTACCTGCAGCACGCTCGCCCTGACAGCGGCGTCCGGCAGGTGTTCGTGCTGCTCCGGCTACGGGTCGGCGGGAACAACGGCTCACCGCGGCCACCAGCAGAGCCTTCAGGAGACCCGATGCTGCTCACCGTCGACCAAGCCGCCGAACGCCTCAGCACCACCCCCCGCTTCATCCGCCGCCTGCGCGCCGAACGGCGCCCTACCTGGATCCCGACGCCGGCAAGGTCACCTTCGCCGAGTTCGCCAAGCAGTGGCTCGCCGGCCAGACCGTCGACCCGTCTACTTCCCAGGCGCTCGAGGTCCGGTTACGGGTGCACCTGCTTCCCACCTTCGGCGGCCAGGAGCTGCGGGCGATCCGACCGCCGAGCGTCAGGCGTGGCTCAGCGGGTCGCAGCAGCAGCTCGCGGCCAGCTATGTGCGGGTCCTGCTCGCCCAACCTCAGCGGGATCCTGCGAGCGGCCGTCGACGACGACCTGATCGCGCAACCCCTGCCAGGCCAAGTCGGTCCGCGCCCCAATGGTTCCGGGCTGCGGGTACGGCCCTGGACCCACGAGCAGGTCCAGTCCGTCGTGGCCGGCCACCCCGACCGCTACCGGGTTGTGCCCGTCGTCGCCGCCGGCTGCGGGCTGCGGTAGGGCGAGGTCTTCGGCCTGCGCGTCGGCGACCTCGACTTCCTCCGCCGCACCGTCGATGTCCGCCAGCAGGTCAAGCTCTTGGCCGACAACCGGCCGATCCTCACGCCCCCCAAAGGGCGGCCGGACCCGCCAGGTCCCGCTGCCCCGACACCCTGTCGGCCAAGCTCGCCGAGCACCTGCGCAACTACCCGCCGCAGCAAGACGGCCTGGTGTTCACCACCCGCGAGCGCCGGCCGCTCAACCGCAACTACATAAACACCCACGTCTGGAAGAAGGCCCTGCGAGCCGCCGGCGTCGACCCTTCACGGATCAACGGCATGCACGCGCTGCGGCACTACTACGCCTCGGCGCTGCTCGAGACCGGGGTCAGCATCCGGGCCGTCAGCGAGTACCTCGGCCACGCCGATCCCGGTTTCACGCTGCGCATCTACGCGCACCTCATGCCCACCAGCGATGAGCGCGCCCGCCAGGCGATGGACCTCGCGCTCGGCCGCCAACCTCAAGATCATGCAGATCTGGTGCGGACTGATCAAGGATTCCAGCAGTAAAAGCCCAGGTCAGAGCGGCTTGGCAACTCTACTACGACATCTAATATCACACCACCTGTGACCTCGTCCCTTCCTCGTCAGAGCGTGCGTTGCTCGGCTCGGCAGACACGAAGCACTCCATCACCGGCATCGTGCTGGCCTCTGCCTCGCGGATCGTCATGCCGATGCTGTCCGTGCGCAGCGTCGCGCGGGCAGGCAGCTCGGCTCCGCCTCCGCCGTCGCGGACTCGAGCAGACGTTGCTGTGCACCTATGTCTCCGGCGTGCTCTTGCTCGGGCTCCTGACCGATTCCCTGCTCGGCTGGTCCTGGGCCGATCCGGGCGCCGCGCTCGTCATCGCTGGGATCGCCGTCCAGGAGGGCGCGGTCGCATGGCGTGGAGACGGCTGCTGCACAGCACCGGCCGTCGGACTGGCCGGCGGGCCGTCCGCGGGCGGCGGTGGCTCCCCCTGCACCGTGGGCTGCTCCTGCGGCTGAGCGCCCTGTGCGGGTCGCCCACAGCGCCAGCAGCAGGTCGGGGCGCAGCGCGGTGAACCGTTCGGACCCCTGGAACGTACGTGTAACAACGGACCTCCCTGGTACGAACGGTGACGACTCGCCTCCGAGGAGTAGTTTTCCGACCGGGCGAACGGCGGCCCGAGAGTGCAAAGGAGCCCGGTACCGGTGGTGGCGACGGACCCTGCACCTTCGGACCAGCACATGGACGGGTTCGACGTCGTCGTCCACAGCAACCGGGCGGCCTGTCTGGTCCTCGCGCGGAACGTCCTCCGCGACCACCACCTGGCCGAGGACGCCGTGCAGGAGGCGCTCCTGGACGCCTGGCGGCTCGCATCCGGCTACGACTCCGCCCGGTGCACCGAACAGGGCTGGCTGCTCATGCTGACCCGTCGCCGCGCGATCGACCGCGTGCGCAAGGAGGAGCGGCACGGCGCTGCCCACCGGTCGGCGTCCCCCCCGACCCCACGGGAGGCAGCCGACGCACCGGACGACCACGCCTGGCTGGCCGAGCGCGCCAGGTACCTGCGAGAAGCGCTGGCGACGCTCACGGCCGAGCAGCACGAGGTGCTCGTCCTTGCCTACTTCGGTGGCTACACGCAGCGCGAGATCGCCGGACTCGTCGGGATCCCCCTGGGCACCGTCAAGACGCGGACGGCCGCGGCGATGCGACGGCTGGCGTCGCTGCTGCGGTACTGCTGCGACCCGGGCTGACCCCGGCGCCGGCCGGCTGGAGGGGCGGTGGCCTCAAGCCGAGGGGGCGGCGTACCGAAAGTGGGGCCATATGGCGCAGCCGTCTGTCGTCGGCGACAGCGATGATGTCTGTGGTGTCACGGACAGTTACGACAGATGAGGAATCAGTGATGGTGGATCGATCAGTGCGATGGGGACGCGCCCGCAGAGCCCTGGCTGCCGCCGGGGTCGGGGCGATCGCCATACCGGCCCTGCTGTCGGCGGCGGCGTTCGCGGAGCCGCCGCCGGGCGGGGGCACCATCGCCCTCCAGAAGGACCACTGGGGTGACAAGGATGCCGATCAGGTCTCCAAGGACCTGGACGGCAACTACCGCGCGGAGCAGGACCCGGGGTCGCTGTTCACCGTGACCACGGCCATCGGCGCCCGCAACGTGTGGGGGCAGCGGGACGCCCTTGGCCGGGCCGTCACCGGCAAAGGGGTGACCGTCGCGCTGCTGGACTCCGGGCTCGCGCCGGTGCCGGGGCTGGACGCCGCCGGCAAGGTCGTGCAGGGCCCCGACCTGTCGCTGGAGACGAACAGCGATGCGCTGCGCGGCCTGGACACCTTCGGCCACGGCACGCACCTGGCCGGAATCATTGGCAGCGCAGACCCGGTTCCTCGGGACGCCAAGACGGGGGCACCCAGGAGCACCACGGCGGGTCAGCAGCTCGGGGTGGCGCCGGACGCCGGCCTGCTGTCGCTCAAGCTCGCCACCGCCAACGGGAGCGCCGACGTCAGCCAGATCATCGCCGGACTGGACTGGGTGAGCCAGCACGCCAAGGACAACGGCATGAACGTGCGGGTGGTCAACCTGTCGTTCGGGACCGACGCGCTGCAGCCCTACCAGATCGACCCGCTCGCCGCGGCCGTCGAGAACGCCTGGCGCCGCGGGCTGGTCGTGGTCGTCTCCGGCGGCAACGAGGGGCCGACCGCCGGCCGGCTCACCGACCCGGCCATCGACCCGTACGTCATCGCGGTCGGCGCCTCCGACCCGAACCTGTCGGTCGGCGGTTGGCGGGCGCCCACGGTCGCCACCTACAGCAGCAGCGGCAGCAACGAGCGCCACGTCGACCTGCTGGCCCCCGGCAAGTCGATCACCGCGCTGCGCGACCCGGGGTCGTTCATCGACGTGAACCACCCGGAGGGGCTGGTCAGCGGCGACACCAGCGGCCGGCTGTTCCGCGGCAGCGGCACCTCGCAGGCCGCCGCGGTCGTCAGCGGCGCCGCGGCGCTGCTCGTGCAGGCCAAGCCGACCCTGACCCCGGACCAGGTCAAGGCGGTGCTGGTCGACAGCGCCAAGCCGATCCCCGGTGTCCTGCCCATCTACCAGGGCGCCGGCCAGCTCGACGTCAGCAACGCCCTGGGGACCGTGCGGGCCGCAAACAAGCTCGGCTCGCCCGAGGCCCTGCTGCTCGCCGGCGCGACGCAGACGCACCCGCTCGCCACCGGCACCGGCTCGCTCGAGGCGGCCCGGGGCAGCAGTCACCTGGTCGACGACGTCAACGGGGTGGCGCTGACCGGCGAGGTCGACGTGCAGGGCCAGCCGTTCGTGTCGGCCGCCTGGGCGGCGCGTTCCGCGGCCGGCGCGGCCTGGTCCGGCGGAATGTGGAACGGCACCCGCTGGAGCGGCGACGGCTGGTCGTCGGGCGCCCTGTGGTCCAGCACGGTGTGGTCCGGCGCACGCTGGTCCGGGGCCCTGTGGAGCGACACGTCCTGGGACGGTGCGCGCTGGTCCGGGGCCCGCTGGAGCGACGCGACCTGGTCCGGCGCGCGATGGTCCGGGGCGCGGTGGAGCGACGCCGGCTGGCTGTCGGTCAACTGGTCCGCGGACACCGGGGGCTGATCCGGCCATGCCCGGTCTGAACGCCGTGCGGGCCACCGGCCTGCTCGCGGCCGCCCTGGCGCTCACCGGCGCCGGGCTGGTCGCGGCCGCCCCCGCCGGCCCGCTGCTCGACAGCCGGCCGGCGGTGGCCCCGCTCGGGCTCGTCGCGTTCCTGGCGGTGCTGTTCTTCCTCGCCGACCTGTGCCTGCTGCACGTCGAGGTGCGGCGGGAGGCGTACTCGCTGACCCTGTCCGGGGTGCCGCTCGCCCTGGGCGTCCTGCTCGCCGACTCGCGCGAGCTGGTCGCGGCGAGGGTCCTCGGGTCCGCCGCGGCGTTTGCGGTGCAGCACGTCACGAGGGAGAAGGCCGGCTACAACCTGGGCGCGTACGCCTTCGAGGCGGCCCTGGACGTCTTCCTGGTGCACCTGCTCCTCACCCCCGGCCCGCGGCTGACCGTGCAGATGGCGGTCGGATGCTTCGTCATCCTGGTCGCCGTCGAACAGCTCATGAGCCTGCTGGTCGTCGAGGTCATCCGCTGGCACCAGGGCCGGTTCAGCAACCGGCAGAGCGCGGTGGTGCACCTGCCCAGTCTCGTGTGCAGCGCGCTCGCCACGACAGCGGCGTACGGCCTGCTGCTGCTCAGCCAGCACGGCCCGCTGGGCGCCATCGTCATGACGGTGTTCTTCGCCGCCGCCGCGGCCGCGTACCGCGCGTTCCAGGTGCTGCACCGCCGGCACCAGTCCCTCGGGCACGTCCACGGCTGCGTCGCCCTCAACGACGGCGACGCGAGCGTGCCAGAGCTCGCCGGCCGGATGCTCGAGCAGATCCGCTCGCTCATGCGGGCGGGCACCGCCGAGCTCGTCCTCACCGACCCGGACGCACCGTTGCACCTCGTGGTCCACGAGAACGGTGTGCCGCGGGCGGTCGGGACCGTCGGCGGCCGGCGCGCCGAGGACCGCCCGCTGGCCGGTGTCCTGCGCGGCGGCGCACCGGCGCTGCTGTCCAGGACCACGCGCGACCCCGCCGCACGCGCCTGGCTGCGCAACCGCGGGGCCAGGGACGCCGTCGTCGTCCCGCTGGCCGGCCCCGGCGGCGTCGACGCCGGCGCGGTCCTCGTCACCGACCGGCTGGGGGACACCGGCTCGTTCAACGGCGAGGACCAGACGCTGCTCCAGACGCTGGCCGGCCACCTGTCGGTCGCGGTGAGCAGCGGCACCCGGCGCGACCGGCTGCGCTACGAGGCCACCCACGACGTGCTCACCGGCCTCGGCAACCGGGCTCTGCTCGACGCCGCCATCCGGGCCGAGCTGGCAGGTGCCGGCCGGGCCGGCGCCGTCGTGCTGCTGCTCGACCTCGACCGGTTCAAGGAGGTCAACGACACCCTCGGGCACCACGTCGGCGACGCCCTGCTCACCGTGGTCGCCACCCGGCTGGTCGCCGCCCTGCCGGCGACCGCGACGGTCGCCCGGCTCGGCGGCGACGAGTTCGCCGCCCTCGTGCCGATGCCCGACGAGGCCGCGGGCACCGCGACCACCCTCCCGGGCACGGCAGAGCGCGCCGCCGCGCTCGCCGGGGCCATCGCCGGGTCGCTCGCCCTGCCGGTCGTGCTGCCCGAGGCCAACCTGAGCACCCAGGCCAGCATCGGCGTCGCCCTGGTCACCGGCGACTGCACCGCCTCGCACCTGCTGCGGCACGCCGACACCGCGATGTACGCCGCGAAGGAGACCCAGGCCGGGATCGTTGTCTACACGGACGAGCTCGACCGCGGCCGGTTGGAACGCCTGGCGCTGCTCGCCGACCTGCACCTGGCGCTCGAGCGCGACGAGCTGACAGTCTGCTACCAGCCCAAGCTCGACCTCGGCCTCGACCGGATCACGAGCGTCGAGGCGCTCGTACGCTGGCAGCACCCCCGCCTGGGCACCCTCGGCCCGGACGTCTTCATCCCCCTCGCCGAGGCCAACGGCCTCGTCGCGCCGCTGACCCGAGTGGTCCTCGCCGAGGCGCTGCGGCAGTGCGCGGCGTGGCGGGCGGCCGGTCTGGACCTCGCCGTCGCGGTCAACCTCTCCGCCCGCACCGTGCACGACCCGGGCCTGCCCGAGCAGGTCAACGCCGCCCTGCTGCGCGCCGGGGTGCCCGCCTCCCGCCTCATCCTGGAGATCACCGAGAGCGCGGTGATGGATGACCCCCTGCGGGCCGTGCCCATTCTGGAGCGGATCGCCGCGATCGGCATCAGCCTGTCCCTGGACGACTTCGGCACCGGCTACTCCAGCCTGTCCTACCTGCAGCGCCTCCCCGTGCGGGAGGTGAAGATCGACCGATCCTTCGTCACCGGCCTGACCGCCGGCGACACGACCAGCCAGGTGCTAGTGAACAGCATCATCAACCTGGGCCGCAGCCTGGGCCTGCAGGTGGTCGCGGAGGGCGTCGAGGACGCACCGACCCTGGAGCTGCTGCGCGAGCTCGGCTGCCACTACGTGCAGGGCTACCACGTCGGCAAGCCGGTGCCCGGCAGCGAGGTCCCTTCGCAGGTCGGGGTCTACGGTGAAGGCGGGCGCCGGCTCCGCGCTGTGGCCGGCTGACCGCCCGGCAGACCTCGCGACCCAGCCGACACAATCCCCTCACCACGGGTGCCGCGCCGAGCGCAACACGTGACTACCGGGGCAGGAGGCGTACGTTGCGCGGACGTTCCCCTTCGTCGAAGGACACCACGTGATCCGTCGTACCGCGGCGACCTGCGTCGCCGCCCTGTCCGTCGCCGCCGCCCTGGCGGGGTCCACCCCGGCGTCCGCCGCCTCGGCGACCGCCCCCTCCACGCACTCCCTGACCATCCAGCAGCTGCGCGCCGAGCTCGCCCAGCGCTCCGCCGTCCAACGGCACGACGTCGCGGGGCGCACCGCCGCCGCCAAGGCCGTGCCCGTCGCCTTCGGTGCCTCCGACCCGCAGCAGATGGTCGAGGGCACCTCGTTCTCGGTGACCTTCCAAGTCACCAGCCCGGACGCTGGCGCGCCCGGCGCCGTCGCGCCCACCGGTGACGTGACCTTCTACGACGTCAACGACCCCTACAAGGGGCGCCCGGACTTCGTCGAGCTGACGAGTGTGAGCCTGTCACCGGTGCCGGGAGTGACCGGCGCCTCCAGTGCGACCCTTGAGAACGTGGCGCTGCAGGAGCTGCACGACGTCGCCATGAGCTACTCCGGTGACGCCAACTACGACGTCATCACCACCGACGACGGCGTCCGCGCCGGCGCCGAGGTCGTTTTCAGCGGTAACAACGGCGGGGCGCGGCAGCTGCTCGAGCGCCTGTACTTCGACCTGCTCAACCGCCGGTTCGACCCGGCGGGCTTCGACTACTGGCTGCCCAGCGTGCAGGCCGGCCGCTACAACGACGCGGCCTTCGCCTTCGCCACCTCCGCCGAGCGGCTCGGCCTGGAGGTGGACAACACCTACCTGGCGGTCCTTGGCCGCGCGGCGGACGCGGGGGGCAAGGCGTACTACGTCGACCTGTTCACCAAGGGCGTCACGGTGCAGGCCCTCGAGGTCGACCTGGCCTCGAGCAAGGAGTTCCGGGACGCCTACCCGAACAACGGCGACGCCGTCGAGGCGCTCTACCGGGGCATCCTCAACCGCGCCGCCGACCCCGGCGGCAAGGCCTACTACACCGGCCTGCTCGCCAGCGGCAAGGCCACGCTCGGGTCGGTCGCCTACGACCTGGCCTACTCCGACGAGGCCCTGCGGCTGGTCGTCACCCGGCTCTACGCCGAGGTGCTGGAGCGGTCGCCCGACTCCGGCGGCCTGGCCTACTGGACCCGGCAGCTGCGCAGCGGCTACCGCCAGGAGCTGATCTCGTTCTCGATGACGCAGAGCCCGGAGTACCTCGCGCTGCTCGAGCCGTAGCGGAGCCCGGCGACACACCACCCGGGGGCTTGACCTGGGGGCCCGCGGCGCCCACCGTGCGGAGGTGCCCCCCCTCGCCGCCCCGTTCCTCGCGGCGGCCGGCCTGCTCGCCCTCGCCGGAGCGCCCAAGCTCCTGCGACCCGCCGGCACCCGGCAGGCACTGCGCACGCAGGGCCTGCCGGGCTCCGTCACCGTCGTGCGGCTGCTCGGCTTGTGCGAGGTCGCCGCCGCGGCTGCCGCGCTCGCCGGGACCGCGGCCGGTGCCGTCGCGGTGGCCGTCGCCTACGCGGCCTTCACCGGCTTCGTGGGCCTCGCGCTCCTGCGCGGCCGGCCGCTCAGCTCCTGCGGCTGCTTCGCCGAGCCCGACCTGCCGCCGACCTGGGCGCATCCCGTCGTCACCGGGGGGCTGGCGGTCATAGCCGCCGCCGTGGCGGCCGGCGACCCCGCCGGCCTGCCCCAGCTCCTGCGCGCCGGAGCCTGGACGGCGGCCGGCACGCTCGCCAGCGGCGCTCTCGTCGGCGCTCTCGCGTTCGTGGTGCTCGCCGAGCTCCCTCGCCTGGTCGCCGCCGCCGTCCCCGCCGTCCCCGCCGTCCCCGCCCGGTCCCCCGACCCCGGGCCGCGGCCGTTCTCGATCCCCACCTTGCGGAGCGACCCCTCGTGACCGTCCTCGTCGTGGCTCTGACCGTGGCCGTCGCCCTGCTGGGTGTGCTCGTCGTCGGGCTCCTGCGCAGCCACGCCGAGATCCTGCGGCAGCTGCACGCGCTCGGCGCGGGACGGGAGGACACCGCCGCCGCCCGTCCCGCGGACGCCCCGTTCCAGGTCCGCGACGACGTCCTGCCGCCCGCGGGCGTGACCGGGACGGGGGCGCACGACCTCGTCGGGCTCAGCCTCGGTGGCGAGCCGGGCGGGCCGGAGGAGACCGCTCTGGTCAGCGTGGCGTCCGCCGGGCACGACACGCTACTGGCGTTCCTGTCCAGCGGCTGCTCCACCTGCCAGGACTTCTGGGACGCCTTCGGCGGCCCGCGCGAGCTCGGCCTGCCGCCCGGCACCCGGCTGGTCGTCGTCACCCGGGGCCCCGACGCGGACAGCGAGTCGACGGTGCGGCGGCTCGCCCCCGCCGGGCTGCCGGTGCTCATGTCCAGCCAAGCGTGGGAGGACTACGGCGTACCCGGCAGCCCGTACTTCGTGCTCGTCGACGGCGGCGCCGGCCGGGTCGCCGGCGAGGGCTCCGCGTCGTCCTGGGAGCAGGTCGTCCGGCTGTGCCGCGACGCGTCCGCCGACCGGGCCGCCTCGGTGCGCCGGCATCGGGCGCACGACCGCGACGCCGGGGACGGGCCGCACCGGGAGGCGCGCGCCGACCGGGAGCTCGCCGCCGCCGGGATCCTGCCCGGCCACCCCAGCCTCTACGTCACCGCCGACGAGGTCGTCGACCCCCCGAGGAAGGGCTGAGCCGTGGACCTGCCGACCTTCGCGCTGGCCGCCGGGCTGCCGGTGGCCGCCCTCGCCGCCCTGCGCGCGACGTGGTCGCCTTGAGGCGAGTCGATGCTCACCAGCATCACCCCGCTCGGTGAGCGGGGACGCGCCAGCCGATGGGCGGTCACGGTCACCGCGTACGTCGTCGGGTCCTGCGCCGGCGGTCTGGCCGTCGGCGCGCTCGGTGGGCTGCTCGGCCGGCTGCTACCCCTCGAGCTGCGCCCGGTCGGGGTCGCGGCGGTCGCGCTGCTCGCCGTCGCGGCAGCCCTCGCCGTGCTGGTCGAGCTGCGCCTGCTGCCGGCGCCGCCCGCGCCGGCCCGGCAGGTCGACGAGGACTGGCTGCACCGCTACCGCGGCTGGGTCTACGGCGCCGGCTTCGGCGCCCAGCTGGGGATGGGGATCGTGACAATCGTCACCTCGACCAGCGTGTACGTCGCCCTGCTGCTGGCCGTGCTCACCGGCTCCGCGGCGGGCGGCGCGGCGGTGGGCCTGGTCTTCGGGCTGGTCCGCGCGCTGCCGGTGCTCGCCCTGCGGTCGGTGACGACACCGGCCCGGCTGACCGCGGCGGCCCGCCGGACCGCGTTGCTGGAGCCGCTGGCCCGCCGCGCCGTCGCCGCCGGGTTGGCCGTGGTGACGCTCGCCGCCGCCGCCGAGCTCATCGCCGTCGTCGGTGCAGGCGCGGCCCCGTGGTGAAGGTGCGCGCACAGGGCATCGCGCTGGAGCCCGCCCCGGGGTGGGAGGTGCGGATTCGCACCCGCCCGGCCGACCCCGCTGCCCCGGAGGGCCGGCCGCGGGCGGTGCTGCACGCCGCGACCGTGCCGCTGCCCGACGACCGCGGCGACTTCGGCGGGGGGGTGACCCCGCTGCTCGGGCCGGACGACGTGCTCGTGACGCTGTTCGAGTACGAGCCGGCGGCCAGCGCCACCGCGCTGTTCGCGACCCGGGGGCGGCCCACGCCGCTGCCGCCGGACTTCAGCCCGCGGCAGCTGCAGCGCACGATCCCCGGGCAGTCCGGGCGGCAGTGGTTCTTCCGAGAGGGCGGCCGCGCCTTCTGCCTCTACATCGTGCTCGGCAGCCACGCCCGGCGGGCGGCGCTCGTGCGCCGGGCCGCCGACCTGCTGGCGACCCTGGACCTCGACCCCGGAGCCGGTTCGTGACCACGGCAGAGCGGACCCCCGCCCTGGCGGCGACCAGCAGCAGGCGCGGCGCGACCGGGCTCGTCGACCGGCTGGCGGCGGCCCTCGACGCCCGCACCAGCCGGCGCGGCTTCCTCGCCCGTACCGCCGTCGTCGGCTCCGCGCTGGTCGTCGGCCCCGGGCAGTACCTGCTGCGGCCCGGCACCGCCTACGCCGCCGTCTGCGGCGACGACAGCACCTGCAGCGCCGGCTACAGCGTCTTCTGCGCGACGATCAACAAAGGCGTCAACCGCTGCCCGCCCAACGCCCTGGTCGGTGGCTGGTGGAAGGCCGACAACTCCGGTTTCTGCTGTGGCAGCGCCCGCTACTACATCGACTGCCACAGCTATTGCTCCTGCGGCTGCAGCGGGACGGCCTTCTGCGGCGAGGGCTGCTGCTCCTGTTCGTGCGGCTGCGGTCCCGCCGACTCGTGCGACCAGCGGCGGGTGTGCTGCAACGAGTTCCGCTACGGACAGTGCATGCAGCACGTGTCGTGCACCGGCCCGGTGTGGTGCCGGGTGGTCAGCTGCACCCCGCCGTGGCGGGTGCCGGCGTGGCAGTGCACGTCGACGCCGGCGACCGACAACCGGACCGGCTCGCACACCGCGCCCGGGCTGCCGTACTGCACGGCCATCGACCAGCTCTACACCGCGCTCGGCGGCCCCGGCTCCTTCCTCGGCGAGGCGACCTCCAACGAGCACCCGGGGGCGGGCGGCGGCGCCTACACCAACTACGACGGCGGCTCCATCCTGTGGTCGAGCGCGACCGGGGCCGCCGAGCTGCACGGGGCCATCCTCGGCACCTACCGCGCGTTCGGCGCCGAGGCCGGTCCGCTGGGCTACCCGACGACCTCGGAGCGGGTGGCGGCCGACGGAGCCGGCGCCTACAACGACTTCCTCGGGCCGGCCGGCGCCGGCTCGATCTACTACCGGTCCGATCTCGGGGCGCACCCGATCTGGGGCGCGATCCGCGCCGAGTGGGCGGCTCTCGGCGGCGTCAAGGGGCTCGGCTACCCCACCGCCCCGGAGGCCGGCTCCACCGACGGCCAGGGCAGCTACCAGACCTTCAGCGGCGCCGGCGGCCCCGGCTCGGTGCACTGGTCAGCGGCCACCGGCGCGCACGCAGTGTTCGGCGCGATCCGCGGCCGCTGGGTGCAGCTCGGCGGGGAGGACGGCCGGCTCGGCCGCCCGGTGACCTCCGAGCTGGCCGCGCCCGGCGGGGGCGGGCGCTACAACGACTTCGTCGGCGCCGGCACCCCGGGCTCGCCGCGGGCGTCGGTCTACTGGAGCCCAGCCACCAGCGCGCACAGCGTCCGCGGACCCATCCGGGCGGCCTGGCTCGGCGTGGACGGCGCCGCGGGCCGGCTCGGCTACCCGACCTCCGAGCCGGTCAAGGTCGGCGCCGGCAAGACCCGCAGCACCTTCCAGGGCGGCTTCGTCGTCTACGACCGGGCGACCGGCAGGACGACGATCACCTACCGCTGACCGGCGCCCGGTCGCGGGCCTGCAGCGCCGCCAGCCGCACCACGCCGCCGGTGAGCAGCACCAGCCCGGCCACCTGGCCGAGCCGCGCGGCCGGCGAGCGGGCGAGCGCCTCGCCGAAGCCGGCGCTGCCCAGCGCGACCGCCACCAGCGGCTCGAGCACGGTCATCGTCGGCAGGCACTCCACCAGCGGGCCGGCCTGGTAGGCCCACTGGGCGAAGGACACCGCGACCGCCCCGACGACAAGGAGCGCGTACGGCGGCCAGGTCTGGGCCAGCTGGCCGACCGGCGTGCCGACGACCTGCTTGAGCAGCACGCCGCCCACGCCAAAGCCCGCGCCGGCCGCTGCCCCGAGCAGGAGCGCGGGGTGCCGGGTACGTCCCCGCCGGGCGGCGAGCCGGGCGCCGGCGGCCAGGGCCAGCGCACCGGCGGTGCCCGCCGCCAGCACGCCCGCCCGGCCGGTGGCCGCGCCGGCCGCCGGCCGGGCGGTGAGCAGGAACACCGCCAGCCCGGCTCCGGTGCAGCCGGCCGCCCGCCACTGCGCGGCGCCGGGCGGCGTCCGCTCGGACAACGCCCCGAGGAGCAGGGCGAGGACCAGGCCGGAGGCGAGCAGCGGCTGCACGAGCACGATCTGCCCGCCGCGCAGCGCCAGGGCGTGCAGGGCCAGCCCGGCCGCGCCCACCAGGCCGCCGAGCAGCCACAGCGGCCGGCCGAGCAGGTGCCCGACGAGGCGCAGTGCCGCGGCCCCGCCGCACGGCGCCGCCGGGGAGCTCGCGGCCGCGTGCTGCAGCACCGACGAGCCGGCGAAGCACAGCGCAGCGGCGAGGGCGAGCGCGACGGTCGTCACGCCGCCAGGTGCTCGCGGAGGGGGCGCACCGCCCAGCCGCGCGGGCCGAGGGCGGCGGCCAACAGCGGCAGGCTGCCCGCGGTCGCCCGCCACGAGCCGGGCGTGCTCGTCGCGTCGCTGTCGTGCAGCAGGACGGTACCGCCGTCGCGCAGGTCGGCGAGCACCGTCCTGGCGACCCGGTCGGGGGTGCTGGCGCACCAGTCCCGGCCCCAGGCCGTCCACAACACGGGGGTGAGGGACAGGCTCCGGGCGGCGGCGAGCGTCCCGCCGCTGAGCACGCCGTACGGCGGCCGGAACCACCGCGGCGCCGCACCGGTCACGTCCCGGACGGCGGCGTGCCCGCGGGCCAGGTCGCGGCGGACGGCGGCCGGGCTCCGCCCGAGGTGGTTGCCGTGCCGGTGCCCGTGCAGGCCGACCTCGTGCCCGGCCGCGACGACCTGCTGCAGCACCCCCGGGAAGCGCAGCGCCTGCTCCCCCAGGACGAAGAAGGTCGCCGTCCAGCCGAGCGCTGCGAGCACGTCGAGCACCGCCGGTGTCCCGTAGGGGTCCGGTCCGTCGTCGAAGGTGAGCGCCACCCCGCCGGGCCGGCCGACGCCCGCCAGCCGCGGCGCGGCCCGGCGCAGCGGGCCGCGCGCGGTCAGCGCGGGCGCGGTGTGCAGCGCGGCGAGCCCGCCGAGGCCGAGCACCGCCGCGGCCCGGCCCGCCCTCATGCCGAGTTGCGCAGGGCGGGCGCGTCGGGCAGCAGCGCGAGCACCGCGTCGGCCGGGTCGAGCACCGACGGCGGTGTCCGGGTCGTCGCGAGCCGGTCGCGCAGCGCGGCCGCGAGCTCCTGCTCGTCGCGCGCCCAGGGCGCCAGCCCGGCGTCGTGCAGCACCGCGGCGTTGGCCTGCCCGTGCCCGGGGATGCAGCGGTAGGTCACCGCGGGCAGGCCGGCGACCAGCGCCTCGGTGAGCGACAGCCCGCCGGCGTTGTGCACCAGCACGTCGGCCAGCTGCATGAGCACGTGCACGTCGTCCCGCCACCCGAGCGCGACCACCCCCGGCACGTCGCGCACCCGGGCCAGCAGGCCGGCGTTGCGCCCGCACAGCACCAGCGGCACGAGGCCGGCCGCCGCGACGTGCTCGGCGCTGGTCACCACGTCGCCCAGGCCCAGCGAGCCGGCGACGAGCAGCGCGACCGGCCGGCCGGGCGGCAGGCCCAGCTCGCGGCGCAGTGCGGCCACGGGCGTGCGCCGGGAGAAGCGCGCCGGCACCAGCGGGCCCGCCTCGACCATCGACAGGCCGTACGAGGTGGTGCCCTGCCGGGCCGCGGCGGCGGTGACCGTCAGGTGCAGGTCGACCGAGGGGTGCACCCAGCTGCGATGCACCGCCGGGTCGGTGAGGTAGGTGACGAGCGGCACCGGCGCCAGCCCCCGGTCGCGCAGCCCGCCGAGGCACTGGCTGGCCAGCGGATAGGTCGACACGGCCACGTCGTACCTGCCCTCGGCGAGCCAGCCGTGCACCGTCGGCGCACCGAGCCGGCAGGTGGCCAGCATCAGCGCCTGCACCGGGCCGCGGTCCTCCAGCCGCCGGAACAGCCAGGAGAACACGCCCGGCACCTTGTCGACGGTGAGCGCGTAGCCGTCGCGCAGCAGCCCGGGGACCGGCCCGGGCAGCGCGTCGAGGAAGTCGCGTACGTCGACCTGCGCCCCGGCGGCGCGCAGCCGGGCGGCGAGCTCGTTGGCCGCGCCGTCGTGCCCGGCACCGACGCTGCCCGACACCACGAGGACGCGGGGCGGGGCGTCCGGGGCGTACGGCGCCGCCCGCAGGCGGGCGCGCGGGCTGCTCGTTGCGGTCATGCCGCTCCTCCGGCTCGGGTCGGCCGTGTCCCGGCCGCACGCCGACCCTCCTGCCCCCGGCCTGAAACGCGCCTGAACAACCACCTGAACGTGACCTGACCAGCGGGGTGCAGGCGCCCGCTTCCCCGCCCGGGTGCCCGACACTGGGGCGTGACCCCGCACCGCAGCGCCGACCGCGTGCTCGTCGTGGAGGACGACACCGCGCTGCGCGAGGTGCTCGCCCGTGGCCTGCGCGAGGAGGGGTTCGAGGTCGTCACCGCCCGGGACGGGGCGGGCGCCCTGCTGCTGGCGGCCGCCGGGGTGAGCCTGCTCGTGCTCGACATCGGGCTGCCCGACACCGACGGGCGCGACCTGTGCCAGGCGCTGCGGGCCCGGGGCGTCGACGCGCCGGTGCTGTTCCTCACCGCCCACGACCGGCTCCCCGACCGGCTCGCCGGCTTCGCCGCCGGGGGCGACGACTACCTCGTCAAGCCGTTCCACTTCGCCGAGCTGGTCGCGCGCCTGCGGGCGCTGGGCAAGCGCCCGCAGGCCGCCGCCGGGCCGGTGGAGCAGGTCCACCTCGACCCCGCGAGCCACAGCCTGGTCACGACCACCGCGACGCTGCCGCTGACGCCGACGGAGTTCCGCCTGCTGGCGGTGCTCATGGCCGCGCCGGGCACCGTCGTGCGCCGCCGCGAGCTCGTCCGGTCCGGCTGGACCGACGGGGCGAGGGTCCACGACAACACCCTCGACCAGTACGTCGCCCGGCTGCGCCGCAAGCTCGCCGACGCGCAGGCGCCTCAGACGATCAGCACCGCCCGCGGCATCGGCTACCGGTACGCGTGAGCGCGCCCTGGCCCGCCGGCCGGCCCGCGGGGCGGCACGGGTGAGCAGGCCGCCGTGACCGGCCCGCGCAGCCTGCGCGGGCGGTTGTCGCTGCTGGCCGTCCTCGTCACCGCGGCCTTCCTCGCGCTGCTCACCGTCGCCTTCAACCTCGTGCTCGCCCGCCAGCTGCGGGCCGGCGCCGACGACCTGCTGCGCACCCGGGCGCAGGCTGCCTCGGCGGTCGTCGACGTCGCCCCCGACGGCCGGCTGAGCCTGCCCGGACCGTCGGAGGACCGGCCGCTGGACCCCGCCACGTGGATCTACGCGGGCACCGAGGCGATCGTGCGGCCGACCGCCCGACGGGCCGAGCAGCGCCAGGCCGACGCGCTCGCCGGCCGCGGCGAGCGGTCGGCGCAGACCAGGGAGCCCGAGGCCGTGCGCTTCCTGGCCCTGCCGCTGCGCAGCGGCGGCCGGCAGGTCGGCACGGTCGTGACGAGCGTCGGGCTCGACCCGTACGACCGGGTCGAGGAGCTGGCGCTGGCCGGGACGACCGCGCTCGCCGCGCTGGTGCTCGGCGGCGCCTACCTGCTCACCCGCACCCTCGTCGGCCGGGCCCTCGACCCGGTGGCCCAGATGACGCAGCAGGCCGCCCAGTGGAGCGCCTCCGACCTCGGCCGGCGTTTCGGCGGGGGCCGACGACCGGCCGAGCTCGCGGCCCTGGCCGCCACCCTGGACGGGCTGCTCGAACGCCTGGCCTCGGTCCTGCGCCACGAGCAGCAGCTGTCGGCGGAGCTCTCGCACGAGCTGCGCACCCCCCTGTCCGCCCTCGTCGCCGAGCTCGACCTGCTCCGCAGCCGCCCGCGCGGGCCGGCGGAGCTGGCGGCCGGGCACGAGGCCATCGCGGCGTCCGCGGAGCGCATGAGCCGGGTGCTGGAGAGCCTGCTCACCGCCGCCCGGGCGAGCTCGGCGCTGCCCGGCCGCTGCGAGGTGCTCCCGGCCGTACGCGCCGCGGTCGCCTCCGTCGCCGCACCCGACGGGGTCGTCGTCGTCCGCGCCGGGCCCCCGGGGCTGGCGGCCGGGGTCGACCCGGCCCTGCTCGAGCGGGCCCTCGCGCCGGTGCTCGACAACGCGGTGCGCCATGCCCGCACCCGGGTGGTCGTCGAGATCGGGACCGCCCGTAGCGGCCCCTCGGTGACGGTGCAGGACGACGGGCCGGGGGTGCCCCTGCAGCTGGCCGACACGGTGTTCGAGCCCGGGGTGCGCGCGGGTGACCAGGGCGCCGGCCATCCCGGCGCCGGCCTCGGTCTGGCCCTCGCCCGGCGCCTGGCAAGAGCCGGCGGCGGGGAGCTGCGGCTCGAGCCGGGCCCGGGGGGCGCCCGCTTTGTGCTGGCCCTGCCGGCAGCCTGAGGGGGCGGCCGGTCAGCCGACCGTCACCGGGTCGCCGGGCCGGGCCGAGGGCAGCGAGCCGGGTGCCGCCTCGACGACGACGTCGACCGGCCCGGCCGGGCCGTACGTCGGGCACTGCGCCACCGTGCCGGCGCACGGCGCCAGCTGCTCGACGCTGCGCGCCCGGCCCTGCCACGCGAAGACCGCCACCAGCGGCCGGTCGACACCGGACATCGTGAACCGCACCTGCTCGCCGCCGGGGTAGCGGAACGCCATCCCCGTGCCCACCGGCACGTCTCGGCCGCGCAGCCCGGCCGCGCGCTGCTCCGGCGTGGTGGCCAGCTCGACCTGCAGCTCCGCGTCACCGACCCGTGCCCGGGCGGTCGGCAACGCCGGCTGCCCGGCGGCGGTGGGCGCTGCGCCAGGCACCTCGACCGCCCGCCCACCCTGTTCGCAGGCCGCGAGGAGCAGCAGCAGGGCCGGCAGCGCCGCCCGCAAGGCCCCGCACCGGATCGGCCGCCGGCGCGCCGCGCCGGTCACTCCAGGAACGGGACGAGCACCTCGACCACCACGTCCGGTGCCTCCTCGATGACGAAGTGCCCGGCACCGGGCACCGTCGTCATCCGGGTGCCCGGGCCCAGGTCGCGCACCACCGCCTCCCCGGTCGAGACGGGCAGCGCCGGGTCGAGCGCTCCCCACAGCACCAGCGCCTCCTCGACGTGCACGTCGGGCAGCTCCCGGGCCAGCGCGCTGCCGGGCACCAGCGCCCCTGACCGCGGCCGGACCGCCGACCGGTAGTAGCCGAGGAAGGCCCGCAGCCGGCAGCGGCCGCTGTAGGCCGCCTCGTACTCGGCGCGACGCTCGGCGTCCAGCGGGGTCGGTGCCTTCCAGCCGGCCCGCAGCATGAGGTCGACGAGCCGGCGGCCGGCGAGCCGGAAGGCCAGCTCGGGCAGCAGCGGCAGCGCGAGCAGCGGGATGTGCACGGCTCGGTAGGGCGGCGGGCTCTGCCGGTAGGGGGCGTTGGCGACCGCCAGCCGCCGCACCAGGTCCGGCCGCAGGCCCGCGAGCCCGAGGCCGACGACCCCGCCCCAGTCGTGCCCGACGACGTCGACCCGCCCGGTGCCCTCGGCCTCGAGCAGCGCCGCGACCTGGGTGACGAGCGACGGCACGTCGTACGGGCCGGTGAACGTCGAGCCGCCGAGGCCGGGCAGGTCGGGCGCGAGCACCCGGCGGCCCTGCCCGCCGGCGACGTGGGCCAGGTGCGGCGCGACGTCCCGCCAGCACGAGGAGGTCTCTGGCACCCCGTGCAGCAGCAGGACGGGCGTCCGCTCCCCCGCGTCGCCGGCCGGCCGCCACTCGCGCAGCAGGAACACGGTGTCGGCGGCCACGACGGTGCGCACGTCGGCCAGCTGCTCGGGGTCCATCACGGGGGAAGGCTACGCAGGCCGGTCAGGGCCCGTAGAACAACCGCTCCACGACCGCCCTGGCGCGGCGGGTCGCGCGCCGGTAGTCGTCGAGGAAGCTGCCCTGCGAGCCGGGCGGCCGGCCGAGCAGCCGGGCAACCGCGTCGAGCTCGCGCCCGCTGGCCGGGAGCGCGACGGCCGGTTTGCCCCGGACGAGGACCAGCGCGTCCCGGGTGCGGGCCGCGAGCGTCCACGCCTGCTCCAGGACCTGGGCGTCGGCGGGCTCCACCAGTCCTGCCTGGACGGCGCCGGCGAGCGCCCCGAGAGTGGAGGTGGTGCGCAGCCCCGGCACCTCGTGGGCGTGCCGCAGCTGCAGCAGCTGCACGGTCCACTCGACGTCGGCGAGCCCGCCCCGGCCGAGCTTGAGGGCGAGCCCCGGGTCGACGCCGCGGGGCATCCGCTCGTTCTCGACCCGGGCCTTCAGGCGCCGGACCTCGACGAGCTGGGCGCCCGTCAGCCCGCCTGGCGGCCAGCGCACCGGCCCGATCATGTCGAGGAAGTCCTCGGCGAGGTCCAGGTCGCCGGCCAGCGGCGCGGCGCGCAGCAGCGCCTGCGCCTCCCACACCAGCGACCAGCGGGCGTAGTACGCCCGGTAGGAGGCAAGGCTGCGGGTGAGCGGTCCCTGCTTGCCCTCCGGCCGCAGGTCGGCGTCGACGACCAGCGGCGGGTCCGGGGCGGGCAGGGCCAGCAGCCGGCGGGTCTCGTTCGCGATGTCGCGGGCGACGGCCGCGGCCTGCCCGTCGGTCGCGCCGCCGAGCGGCTCGTGCACGAACAGCACGTCGGCGTCGCTGCCCCAGCTCTGCTCCAGCCCGCCGAGCCGGCCCATCGCCAGCACCGCGAGGCGTACCGGCAGGGGTCCGCGGCGCTCGACCTCGAGCTTGCGGGTGGCCGTGGCGAGCGCGGCCTGCACGGTGGCGGCGGCGACGTCGGACAGCGCCGCGCCGACCCCGGCGAGGTCGGTGAGGCCGAGCAGGTCGGCGCAGGCGACCCGCAGCAGCTCCTGCCGGCGCAGCCCGCGGGCGGCGACGACGGCCGGCTCCCAGTCCTCGCGGCGCCGTACGGCCGCGACGAAGCTGCCGACGAGCACCTCGCGGCTGCGTGGCCGCAGCGCGTCGTCGTCAGCGAGCAGCCGGACGCCCTCGGGGGCGCGGCCGAGCAGGTCGGCGACGAAGCGGGAGGTGCCGAGCAGCCCGGCGAGCCGCTCGGCGGCGGCGCCCTCGTCGCGCAGCAGCCGCAGGTACCAGGGCGTGGTGCCGAGCGCCTCGCTGACCTGCCGGTAACCGAGCAGCCCGGCGTCGGGGTCGGCCGCCCCGGCGAACCAGCCGAGCATCACCGGCAGCAGCGTCTGCTGGATCGCGGACCGGCGCGACACCCCGGAGGTGAGCGCCTCCAGGTGGCGCAGCGCCGCGGCGGGCTCGGCGAAGCCCAGGGCGGCCAGCCGGGCTCCGGCGGCCCGCGGCGACAGCCTCGCTTCCTCGGCGGGCAGCCGCGCGACCGCGCCGAGCAGCGGCCGGTAGAACAGCTTCTCGTGCAGCCGGCGCACCTCGCGGCGGTAGCCGGCCCGCTCGCGGCCGAACAGCGCCACCGCGTCGGCGCGGTAGCCGGCCGCCCGGGCGACCCGGCGCAGCCCGTCGGTGTCGTCGTCGGCGGGCAGCAGGTGGGTGCGGCGCAGCCGGTGCAACTGCAGCCGGTGCTCCACGGTGCGCAGCCAGCGGTACGCCTCGGCCAGGTGCCGGGCGTCCTCCCGGCCGACGTAGCCGCCCTCCGCGAGCTGGGCGAGCGCCGTCAGGGTCGTGCCGCTACGGACGGTGTCGTCGCCGCGGCCGTGGACGAGCTGCAGCAGTTGCACCGCGAACTCCACGTCGCGCAGCCCGCCACGGCCGAGCTTGACCTCCCGGTCGGCCCGGCCGGCGGCGAGCGTGGACTCCACCCGCCGGCGCATCGCCTGCACGTCTTCGACGAAGCCCGGGCGGTCGCCGGCGGTCCACACCAGCGGCGACAGGGTGCCGGTGTAGCGCTGGCCCAGGTCGAGGTCGCCGGCGACCGGGCGGGCCTTGAGCAGCGCCTGGAACTCCCAGGTTTTGGCCCACCGCCGGTAGTAGGCCTCGTGACTGGCCAGGGTGCGCACCAGTGGGCCGGCGCCGCCCTCCGGCCGCAGCCCGGCGTCGACCGGCCAGGCGACCTCGCCGCACACCCGCATCATCGCGCTGGCCAGCTGGGTCGCCGTCCGCAGCGCCGCGGTCTCGTCAACCCCCTCCGGCGCCTCGGCGACGAACACCACGTCGACGTCGCTGACGTAGTTGAGCTCGCGGCCGCCGCACTTGCCCATCCCCACGACGGCCAGCCGGCAGGGCGCGGCGCTGTCGGGCAGGCCGGCCCGGGCGACGGCGAGCCCGGCGGACAGGGTCGCGCCGGCCAGGTCGGCGAGCTCGCCGGCGACGTCCTCGACACCCACGGTGCCGGACAGGTCGCGGGCGGCGAGCCCGAGCAGGCACCGCCGGTAGGCCACCCGCAGGGACTCCAGCACCTGCGGCCCGGTGCCGCCGGCCCGGGCACCGCCGGTGCCCCAGGTCGGCGGCTCGCCCGGCCGGGCCCCGACCGCGTCGAGCAGCACCGACTGCAGGCCGAGCAGGGTCGGGCGCACGGCGGTCACCGCGTCGTCGGCCAGCACCCGCCAGTCCTGCGGGTGCACCGCCAGGTGGTCGCCGAGGGCGATGCTGACGCCCAGCACCCCGAGCAGCCGGTCGCGCAGCCCGGCCCGCTCGCACAGCGCCGCGAGCAGGGCGTCCCGGTCGGGAGCCGCCTGCACCAGCCGGGCGAGGGCGGTGAGCGCCAGGTCGGGGTCGGCGCACTCCCCCAGCGCACGGACCACCGCGTCGGCGCCCTCGCCGGCCGGCGCGCCGTCCCACAGGCCGAGCCCGGCCAGCGCCTCCTGCGCTGCCGAAGGCTCGCCGAAGCCGGTCCGGGTGAGCCGGCCCAGTCCCTGCAGCGGCCGGGTCACGGGACCAGCGGCAGGGCGCGCGGGCGCGGGTCCTCGCCGCGCACCACGGCGGCGAAGCGCTCCAGCACCGGCCGCCACAGCTGCGCCACCTCGGGCAGCTCGGCCACCATGCGGTCGGCGATCGCGACGGGGTCGGCGCCCGCCTCGCGCAGACCCTCGGCCTCCTGCGCGACCCAGCCGCGCACCATCTCCTCCGGCGACTCGACGTGGAACTGCATCCCCCACGCCCGCTCGCCGACCCGGAACATCTGGTGCGGGTAGCGGGTGCTGCTCGCCAGCAGGGTGGCTCCCGGTGGGAGCTCGGTCACCGCGTCCCAGTGCCACTGCACGCAGATCCAGCTCATCGGGGTGTCCCACACCAGCGGGTCGGCGCCGGCGACGTCGCGCTTGGCGACCAGCCGCGCCCCGAGCTCCGGCCCGGCCACCCCCGGCTCCACGACCCCGCCGGTCGCCTCGGCGAGCAGCTGCGCGCCGAGGCAGACGGCGAGCACCGGCACGCCGTCGGCGACCGCGGCGCGCAGCAGCTGCTTGGTGTCCCGCAGCCAGGGCGCGGAGGTGTCGTCGTAGGCCTGCTGCGGGCCGCCCATGACGATCAGGGCGTCGTGCCCGGTGACCCGCGCGGGCACGGCGTCCCCGTCGTACGGCCGGAGCTCGTCGAGCTCGAGACCGGCCGCCGGCAGCCACTCCCCGAACAGCCCCGGGCCCTCCTCGGGGTCGTGCAGGACGACCAGGGCCGTGCGCTGGTGGCCGGGTGGGGTCACGTCAGAGCACGGGCAGGTAGCGGCCGAGCTCGAACGGCGTGACCTCGCTGCGGTAGGCCCGCCACTCCTCGCGCTTGTTGCGCAGGAAGAAGTCGAAGACGTGCTCGCCGAGCGTCTCCGCGACCAGTTCGCTGCGCTCCATCGCCTGGATCGCCTCGGCGAGGCTGCCCGGCAGCGGCGACATCCCCATCGCCCGGCGCTCCTGGTCCGACAGCGCCCACACGTCGTCCTCGGCGCCCGGTGGCAGCGGGTAGCGCTCCTCGATCCCCTTGAGCCCGGCCGCGAGCAGCAGCGCGAAGCACAGGTAGGGATTGGTGGCGCTGTCGGGGCTGCGCACCTCGACCCGCGTCGAGCCGCTCTTGGCCGGCTTGTACATCGGCACGCGCACCAGCGCGCTGCGGTTGTTGGAGCCCCAGCAGACGTACGGCGGCGCCTCCCCGCCGGCCGCCAGGCGCTTGTAGGAGTTGACCCACTGGTTGGTGACGGCCGTGATCTCGCCGGCGTGCCGGAGCAGCCCGGCGATGAAGTGCTTGCCCACGGTGGACAGGTGGTGGGGGTCGTTGCCGTCGTGGAAGGCGTTGCGGTCGCCCTCGAACAGCGACAGGTGGGTGTGCATGCCGCTACCCGGCTGGTCGCTGAACGGCTTGGGCATGAAGGTCGCGTAGACGCCCTGGCTGAGCGCGACCTCCTTGATGACGTGCCGGGTGGTGAGCACGTTGTCGGCCGTCGACAGCGCGTCGGCGTAGCGCAGGTCGATCTCCTGCTGACCGGGCGCCACCTCGTGGTGGGAGTACTCCACCGAGATGCCCATCGCCTCCAGCACGGTGATCGCCTGGCGTCGGAAGTCGTGGGTGACGTCGTGCGGCGTGAGGTCGAAGTAGCCGCCGGCGTCGACCGGCTCGGGCGCCTGGCCCCTCGGCGGCAGCGCCCGCAGCAAAAAGAACTCGATCTCGGGGTGGGTGTAGAAGGTGAAGCCCGCGTCGGCGGCCTTCGCCAGGGCCCGGCGCAGGACGTGCCGCGGGTCGGCCCAGCTCGGCGTGCCGTCCGGCATCGAGATGTCGCAGAACATCCGGGCCGAGCCCGGCGACTCGCCCCGCCACGGCAGCACCTGGAAGGTCGCCGGGTCGGGCTTGGCGAGCATGTCGCTCTCGTGCACCCGGGCGAAGCCCTCGATCGCGGACCCGTCGAACCCGATGCCCTCGGCGAAGGCGCCCTCGAGCTCCGCCGGCGCGATCGCCACCGACTTGAGGGTGCCGAGCACGTCGGTGAACCACAGCCGGATGAACCGGATGTCGCGCTCCTCGAGCGTCCGGAGCACGAACTCCTGCTGCTTGTCCAAAGTGTCCGTCCTCGCAGGTCAGGGGCCTACAGTGCCTCGTCGGTACACGTCGGGTACACCAGGGCCGCCCACGCCGACTCGGCTACGCTACGGGTGCGCTGCTCGCTCGCCGGCATGAGACGACTGTAGGTGCGGAGCGTCTTGTCGAGCGAGGCCTGCCCAAGCCGCTCCTGCAACACCTTTCACGCTCTCCCCGCCGTCCATGAGCACCGGCGACGCCATCCGACCCTTGACTCCAGTAACTCAACAGGCGTAGAACTCAACGTGTGACGACATGTGCGGTGGAGGCGCGGGACCTCCGCGTCCACCGAGGCGGACGCGAGGTGCTGCACGGCGTGACGTTCACGGTCGCGGCCGGGGCGATCACCGGCCTGCTCGGTCCCAGCGGAGGTGGCAAGACGACGCTGCTGCGAGCGGTGGTCGGCGTCCAGGCGGGAGTGCGGGGCCGATTGCACGTCCTGGGGGAGCCGGCCGGCAGCGCCGGCCCGCGGGCCCGCGTCGGATACGTCACGCAGAGCCCCGCGGTCTACGGCGACCTGACCGTGCGCCGCAACCTGGCCTACTTCGCCGAGGTGGTGGGCGTCCCGTCGTCCCGGTGCCGGGAGGTCCTGGCTGACGTCGACCTGACCTCGGCCGCCGACCAGCGCGTGGACACGCTCTCCGGCGGCCAGCGGGCCCGCGTGTCGCTGGCCACCGCGCTGCTGGGCGAGCCCGAGCTGCTCGTGCTGGACGAGCCCACGGTCGGGCTCGACCCCGTGCTGCGCCGCGACCTGTGGGGGCTGTTCCGCCGGCTGGCCGACGGCGGAGCCGCGCTGCTGGTCAGCAGCCACGTCATGGACGAGGCGTCCCGCTGCGACCGGCTGCTCCTGCTGCGCGAGGGCCGGCTGGTCGCCGACGACACCCTCGGCGCCCTGCTGGAGCGCACCGGGGCCGCCACCCTCGAGGACGCCTTCCTCGCTCTCGCCGAGCCGGTGCCGGCATGACCGCACGCATCACGGTCGCGACGGCCCGCCGGGTGCTGTGGCAGCTGCGCTCGGACCACCGGACCCTCGGGCTGCTGCTGGTCGTCCCGATCGTGCTCCTCACCCTGCTCCGGTACGTCTTCGACGGCCAGCCGGAGGCGTTCGACCGGATCGGCGGGCCGCTGCTGGCGCTGTTCCCGTTCATCTCGATGTTCGTCGTGACGTCGGTGGCGATGCTCCGGGAGCGCACCGCGGGCACGCTCGAGCGGCTGCTGTCGATGCCGATGGGCAAGGCCGACCTGCTGGCGGGCTACGCGCTGGCCTTCGGACTGGTCGCCGTCACACAGACGGCGGGTGCCAGCGCCGTTGCGCTCGGCCCGCTCGGCCTCGACATCGAGGGCTCGACGGCGCTGGTGGTGCTCGTCGCCGTCCTCGACGCCCTGCTGGGCACCACCCTCGGGCTGCTGCTGTCGGCGTTCGCGCGCACGGAGTTCCAGGCCGTGCAGTTCCTGCCCGCGGTCGTGCTGCCGCAGTTGCTGCTGTGCGGGCTGTTCGCCCCCCGCGAGGCGATGGCGGCGCCGCTGCGCTGGCTGTCCGACGCCTTCCCCCTCACTTACGCGGTACAGGCCATGCAGCGGGTCGCGTCGTCAGGGGAGGTGAGCGGGGACCTCCTGGCCAACCTGGCGGTGGTCGCCGGCTGCCTCGTCGGCTTCCTGGTGCTCGGCGCGTGCACCCTTCCCCGCCGGTCGGCGTGACGACGCGACGGACCGGCCGCCGTCCGGGCGACAGTGGCACCCGCCAGGCCATCCTCGCCGCGGCCCGGCACAGCTTCGGCAACGGCGGCTACGCCGGCACGACCATCCGCGGCGTCGCCCGCGCCGCAGGGGTCGACCCGGCGCTGGTGCACCACTACTTCGGCAGCAAGGACGCGCTGTTCACAGCCGCCCTCGAGCTGCCCGTCGACCCCGCCGTGCTCGTCCCGCACCTGCTCGCCGGCGGCCTCGACGGCCTCGGCGAGCGGGTGGTACGCACCTTCCTCGGCATCTGGGACGCCACCCCCGGCCAGGGACCCATGCTCGCGCTGCTCCGCAGCGCCGTCTCCGACGAGCGGGCCGCCGCCTCCCTGCGCGACTTCCTGTCCCGGGTCGTCCTCGGGCCACTGGCCGAGGCGTCCGGCGGGCAGGACGCGCCGCTGCGGGCCGCGCTGGCAGCCTCCCAGATGGTCGGGCTCGCCATCACCCGCTACGTCGTCAAGCTCGAACCCGTCGCCTCCGCGACGCCCGACCTGCTCGGTCCCGCCATCGGCCCGACGCTGCAGCGCTACCTCACCGCACCGCCCCGCTGACTCGCGGCACCGTCGCAAGAGGCAGCAGCAGCGTCAGTGCTTGGGGCGCCCGCCGGCCCGCACGGCGTCGAGGGTCGACGCCCCGCCTGCGGCCGGGGTCTGCCCCTTCTGCTTCTTGTTCTGCTCCTGCTTGGGCTTGCGCACCTCTCGGCTGTTCTTGCTCTTGTCGGCCATGACGGCCTCCTGTGGTTGGCGTTCGCGAACGGCGAGGGAGCACGAGATGCGGACGGCGCGCCGAGGGACCCTCACTGTCCCACGGATCGCCCGCCCCCAGCGGACGTGTCCGCCGCCACCACGATCCGGCGCATTCCGGCTGGCCCACGGGTGTCCGCGGCCGGGCTCCCGGGGAGGGCTGAGCACGCTGTGACGGCCGCCCGTCCAGGTCGCAGCAACGCCTATCCCTGACCCGAGGAGCAGCATGACCACGACCAGCACCCCTGACACCCAGTCCGGCACCTTCGCGATCGGCGGCGACCTGACCGTCCACCGGCTCGGCTACGGCGCCATGCGGATCACCGGCAAGGGCATCTGGGGCCCGCCCGGTGACCTCGAGCAGGCCCGCACGGTCCTGCGCCGCGCGGTGGAGCTCGGCGTCGACTTCATCGACACCGCCGACAGCTACGGCCCGTACGTCAGCGAGGACCTCATCCGTGAGGCGCTGCACCCGTACGACGGGGTGACCATCGCCACCAAGGGCGGCCTGACCCGCACCGGCCCGGACGGGTGGCTGCCGGTGGGCCGGCCGGAGTACCTGCGGCAGTGCGTGGAGATGAGCCTGCGGCGCCTCGGGGTCGAGCAGATCGACCTGTGGCAGCTGCACCGGATCGACGAGAAGGTCCCCGCCGAGGAGCAGTTCGGCTTCATGGCCGACATCCAGAAGGAGGGCAAGGTCCGCCACCTCGGGCTGTCCGAGGTCACCGTCGAGCAGATCGAGGCAGCCCGCGAGCACTTCGAGGTGACCACGGTGCAGAACCTGTACAACCTCGGCAACCGCCAATCCGAGCAGGTCCTGCAGTACTGCGAGGCCGAGGGCATCGGCTTCATCCCGTGGTTCCCGGTCGCCGCCGGCGAGCTCGCGAAGCCGGGCGGCCTCCTCGACGAGATCGCCCGGGACCACCAGGCCACGCACGCGCAGCTCGCTCTCGCCTGGCTGCTGCGCCGCTCCCCCGTGCTGCTGCCCATCCCGGGCACCGGGTCGGTCGCCCACCTGGAGGAGAACTGCGCCGCCGCGCAGGCCGAGCTCAGCGACGCCGAGTACGCCGCGCTGACCGACGCCGGCCAGCAGTAGGCAGGCGGTCGCCGGCGGTTGTCGTCGTCCTGACGAGAAGTGTTAGCGTGCGGCATGGCGCAGCTGCGGATCGGACTCGCGCAGGTCGACAGCACCGTCGGCGACCTCACCGGCAACGCCGACCTGGTGAGCCACTGGACGGCGCAGGCCCTCGCTCAGCAGTGCTCGGTCGTCGCCTTCCCGGAGATGCTGCTCACCGGCTACCCGCCGGAGGACCTCGTCCTGCGCGGGTCGTTCGTGCAGGCATCCCTCGACGCCCTCGAGGCGCTCGCCGGTCGCCTCGCCGACGAGGGCGCCGAGGGGGTCGCGGTCGTCGTCGGCTACTGCGGGCGCACCGAGCAGCCGGCCCCCGCCGTCGGCCGCCCCGCGGGTGAGCCGCAGAACAGCGTCGCCGTGCTGTTCGGCGGCCGGGTCGCCGCCCGCTACGCCAAGCACCACCTGCCCAACTACGGCGTCTTCGACGAGTTCCGCTACTTCGTACGCGGCGACCGCTTCCCCGTCCTGCGGCTGCACGGAGTCGACGTGGCACTGTCGATCTGCGAGGACCTGTGGCAGGAGGGCGGGCCCGTCCACGCGGCCAAGGAGGCCGGCGCCGGGCTGCTGCTGTGCGTCAACGGCTCGCCCTACGAGCGGGGCAAGGACGACGTACGCGGTGCTCTCGTCGCCCGGCGCGCCGTCGAGGCCGGCTGCCCGATCGCGTACGTCAACCTGGTCGGCGGCCAGGACGAGCTGGTCTTCGACGGCGACTCGCTCGTCGTCGACGCCGCCGGCAGCGTGGTGGCCCGCGCGCCGCGCTGGCAGGAGGCGCTGCTGTGCGTCGACCTCGACCTGCCGGTGGCGGCGGGCGGGGTCGAGGGCCGGGTCGACGCGGGCGACGGCACGCTGATAACGGTGGAGCGGGTCGTGCTGTCGACCGACCCGCTCCCGGCGTACGACCCGCGGGTGCCCGTCGTCGCCGAGCCGCTCGACGACCTCGCCGAGCTGTGGGGCGGGTTGGTCACCGCCACCCGCGATTACGTGGAGAAGAACCGCTTCCGCTCGGTCGTGCTCGGGCTGTCCGGCGGCATCGACAGCGCGCTGGTCGCCACTCTCGCCTGCGACGCCCTCGGGCCCGGGCGGGTGCACGTCGTCGGCATGCCGAGCGACTGGAGCAGCTCGCACTCGGTCTCCGACGCCGAGGACCTCGCCAGGCGCCAGGGGCTGCAGTGGCAGCTGGTGCCGATCAAGCCGATGGTCGACGCCTACCTGGCCTCGGTGGAGCTGTCCGGCCTGTCGGTGGAGAACCTGCAGGCGCGGGTGCGCGGCACCCTGCTCATGGCGCTGTCCAACGAGCACGGCCACCTGGTGCTGACGACCGGCAACAAGAGCGAGCTCGCGACCGGCTTCTCCACCCTCTACGGCGACAGCGCCGGCGGCTTCGCGCCGATCAAGGACGTGCCGAAGTCGATGGTGTGGGACCTCGCGCGCTGGCGCAACACGCTCGCCGAGGTCATCCCGCCCGCCAGCATCGACAAGCCGCCCAGCGCTGAGCTCGCGCCGGGCCAGCTCGACAGCGACCGGCTCCCGCCGTACGACGTGCTCGACGCGCTGCTCGACGCCTACGTCGAGCAGGACCGGGGTCGCGCCGAGCTGGTCGCCGCCGGCTTCGACGGCGAGCTCGTCGACCGGGTGGTGCGGCTCGTCGACGCCGCCGAGTACAAGCGTCGGCAGAACCCGCCCGGCCCCAAGGTGACCGGCCGCGCGTTCGGTCGCGACCGGCGGCTGCCGATCACCTCGCGGTGGCGCGAGCAGGCCGCGCCGACCGCCCCCGAGCCCGCGGAGGTCCGGCCCGACCTCGCGTGACGGACCGCACAGCCGTTCCGCCGGGCTGCGTGCGACCCTTGTCGGGAGCGGGGACGCCACCGACGGTGCCCCGACCCTTCGCCAGGAGCGCCATGAGCGAGATCCCGAGCCTGTACGGCGGCGTCACGACCCGCCGCGTCACCCCCCGCGACCTGCAGCGCGCCAAGGACCGGGGCGAGCGCTGGCCGATGCTCACCTCCTACGACACGATCTCGGCTCAGCTGTTCGACGACGCCGGGATCCCGGTGCTGCTGGTCGGCGACAGCGCGGCCAACGTCGTGCTGGGCTACCCGACGACGGTCCGGGTGACCGTCGAGGAGCTGCTGCCGATGGTGAAGGCGGTGGTGCGCTCGACCGTGCGGGCGCTGGTTCTGGCCGACCTGCCGTTCGGCTCCTACCAGGCCTCGCCCGCCCAGGCCCTCGAGACCGCGGCGCGGTTCCTCAAGGAGGGCGGCGCGCAGGGCGTCAAGCTCGAGGGCGGCGCGCGGGTCGCGCCGCAGGTCGAGCTGCTCGTGCAGTCCGGGGTCGCCGTGCTCGGCCATGTCGGGCTCACGCCGCAGTCCGAGCTGGTGATGGGCCGGCGGGTGCAGGGCCGCGGCGACGCCGGGCAGGTGCTCATCGACGACGCCCTTGCCCTGCAGGAGGCGGGAGCCTTCGGGGTGGTGCTCGAGGCGGTCCCCGCCGACCTCGCCGAGCGGGTGACCAAGGAGCTGCACATCCCCACCGTCGGCATCGGCGCCGGGCCGGGCTGCGACGCGCAGGTGCTCGTCTGGACCGACATGGCCGGCTTCAGCCCCGGTAAGTCGCTGACGTTCGTCAAGCGCTACGCCGACCTGCGCGGCACGCTGTCGCAGGCCGCCCGGGCCTACGCCGAGGACGTGCGCGAAGGCCGCTTCCCCGGCCCGGAGCACAGCTTCGACTGAGCACGTCGTCCGCGACCGAGGACAGGAGAGGCCGTGCGCACCCAGGTAGCCATCGTGGGGGCCGGGCCGGCCGGCCTGATGCTGTCGCACCTGCTGCACCTGCAGGGCGTCGAGTCCGTGGTGATCGACACCCGCAGCCGCCAGGAGATCGAGCAGACCGTACGGGCAGGTGTCCTCGAGCAGGGCACCGTCGACCTGCTCGTCGACACCGGGCTCGGGGACCGGCTCAAGGCCGAGGGCGCGGAGCACCACGGCATCGGGCTGCGCTTCGCCGGCCGCAGCCGCCGCATCGACCTGCACGGGCTGACCGGGCGGGCGGTGACTGTCTACGCCCAGCACGAGGTCCTCAAGGACCTGATCGGCGCCCGGCTGGCCGTCGGCGGGTCCCTGCTGTTCGAGGTGTCGGACGTGACCGTCGAGGACGTGACCGGGGACCGGCCCCGGGTCCGGTTCAGCCGCGACGGCACCGAGCAGGTGCTGCACGGCGACGTCGTCGTCGGCTGCGACGGGTCGCAGACCTCCTGCCGGCGGCTGATCCCCGAGGGGACGGTACGCACCGACTTCTTCCGGCAGTACCCGTTCGCCTGGTTCGGCATCCTCGCCGAGGCGCCGCCGTCGTCCAAGGAGCTGATCTACGCCCACCACGAGCGGGGCTTCGCCCTGCTGAGCACCCGCTCGCCGCAGGTGCAGCGGATGTACTTCCAGGTCGACCCCGCCGACTCGGTGGACCACTGGTCCGACGACCGGATCTGGCACGAGCTCACCGCCCGGGTCGCCGGTGACGACGTGCAGGTCACCGAGGGCCCGATCTTCCAGCGCTCGATCCTGCAGTTCCGCAGCTTCGTGTGCGAGCCGATGCAGTACGGGCGGCTGTTCCTCGCCGGCGACGCCGCCCACACCGTCCCGCCGACCGGCGCGAAGGGCATGAACCTCGCCATCGCCGACGTGCACCTGCTCAGCCGCGCGCTCGCGTCGTTCTTCCGGACACGCTCGACCGAGCTGCTCGAGGCCTACACCGGCACCGCCCTGCGGCGGGTCTGGCGGGCCCAGCACTTCTCGTACTGGATGACCAGCATGCTCCACCGGTTCTCCGGCGCGACCGACTTCGACCTGCGCCGTCAGCTCGCCGAGCTGGAGGCCGTCACCGGCTCCGAGTCCGGCTCGCGGATGCTCGCGGAGAACTACGTCGGCCTGCCGCTGCCCTGACCGGCTAGCCGGTCGCCGGGACGCTCGCGCCGCCGGGGCCCTCGGCGTCGACGACCACCGGCCCGGTCCCCCGGCGGACGAGCACGACCTCGGACGTCTCGGGGGTCGGGTTGGTCTCGCGGTGCACGGTGTGCGCGGGGACGTGCACGAAGTCGCCCGGGTCGCCCTGGACGACTCCGGTGGCGGTCTCCACGCGGAACGCCCCGCGTACGACGTAGGCCACCGTGTCGTGCTCGCCGTGGTGGTGCCAGTCACTCGTCGAGCCGGGCTCGGCCCGCATCAGCCCGGACCAGACGTCGTCGAGCACGACCGCCTCGAACCGCTGCATGCCTGGCGTCGGGTGGCCCGGGGCGAGCTCGTCCCTGGCCACCTTGGTCACCGGTGTCTCGGTCATGCCGGGAGACTAGGCGCCATGCGTCGACGAGGGAGGCCACCGTGTCGAAGATCTGCGAGGACTGCGGGGCGCACGCCGAGTGGGAGCTCACCAGCGTGCGCGAGTCCGTGGTCCCGGCGGACGTGGTCGAGACGGCCGCCTGCGCGATGCACCGGCTCGACGCCACCGAGAACCTGCTCAACCAGTACGGCAACGTGACGATCACCGAGTCGCTGGGCTGAGCCCGCTGCCTCGTCGAGCGGGTGACAGAACCCGTTGGAGGAGGACGACATGCTTAGGCTGCAGCCCCTCGCCGAGCCGTTCGCCGTGATGGGCCGGCACGGCGGTGTCCTGTGGAGCGGCAGCCTGTTCGAGGGCTCGATCGAGCGCGCCTGGAGCAAGCTGCCGGTGCGGTTGCGTGAGCTGGCGGTGCTGCGCGCCGCGCTGCCCTGTCGGGTTGACTGGCTGGTTTCTGCCAGGACCCTCGCCGTCGCACGCCGCCTACCTCGAGGTCGTCGGCGTCCGGACCTGACCGCGGGGCACGCTCTCCGCAGCGGTACGGTGCCTGGCCCTGGCGCGCCGGCGTCCTGGCGGGACCGAGCCCGGAGGCACTGGACGTGGCGATCGCACGACGCGAGGTCCGGGAGGCCGCCCTGCGGATCGCGCCGTACGTGCGGCGCACCCCCGTGGTCGTCCTGGCGGGCGGTCGCCTCGGGCTCGAGCACGACGTCGTCCTCAAGCTGGAGGGGCTGCAGCACTCGGGCTCGTTCAAGGTCCGGGGTGCCTTCAACACCCTGCTGTCGCAGCCCGTCCCGCAGGCCGGAGTCATCGCCGCCTCGGGCGGCAACCACGGCGCTGCCGTCGCCTACGCCGCCTCGCGCCTCGGGCACACCGCCGAGGTGTTCGTGCCCGAGGCCGCCCCGGCCACCAAGGTGGAGCGCATCCGCCGCTACGGCGCCCGGGTGACCGCGGTCGGCGGGAACTACGCCGAGGCCTACGACGCGAGCCTGCGCCAGGAGAGCCGCACCGGCGCCCTGCGGGTCCACGCCTACGACCAGCACGAGGTCGTGGTCGGCCAGGGCACGGTGGCGTACGAGCTGACCCAGCAGGCGCCGGAGCTCGACACCCTGCTGGTCGCCGTCGGGGGCGGCGGCCTGATCGCCGGCTGCGCCAGCTGGTGCACCGACGGCCTGCGCGTCGTGGCCGTGGAGACCGAGGGGACGCCGACGCTGCACCGCGCCCGAAGGGCCGGGACGCCGGTGGACGTCGAGGTCGGGGGCGTCGCCGCCGACGCCCTGGGGGCCCGGCGGCTCGGGGACATCGCGCACGAGGTGGCCGCGCAGTACGTGGACGACGCCGTGCTCGTCCCCGACGCCGCCGTCCTCGAGGCCCAGCGGACCCTCTGGGAGGAGCTGCGCGTGCTCGCCGAGCCCGGCGGCGCCACGGCCCTGGCAGCGCTGCTGCACGGGTCCTACGTCGCGCAGCCTGGTGAGCGGGTGGGCGTCCTGCTCTGCGGGGCCAACGTCGACCCGTCCAGCTGGGCCGCCGCGCACGAGGCGCTCGTCGTGGCCAGCGCGAGCGTGCGGCAGTGACGCCCGGACTCATCGTGCCGCGGATGGCCCTGCTGCCGACGAACCCCTCCCCTCCGGACGGAGCATCATGAGCACACCGATCGCCGTGGACGAGGACCGGCTCGCCGGCTACGTGGAGGAGCTCGGTCGCCTCGGCGCGCACCCGGACGGCGGACTCCACCGGTTCGTGTACGACCGCGCGTGGCAGACGGCACGCGACACGCTCGTGGGCTGGATGCGTGACGTCGGGCTCGAGACGCGGGTCGACGCGGTCGGTAACGTCTTCGGCCGGCTCTCGGGCCGGGACGACGGCGTAGTCCTCACCGGCTCTCACGTGGACACCGTCCCCTCGGGCGGCCGCTACGACGGCGCCCTCGGAGTCGTGGGCGGCCTCGCCGCGCTCGCGGCGCTGCGCGCCCAGGGGATGCCGCACCGGACGCTCGAGGTGGTCGCACTCTGCGAGGAGGAGAGCAGCCGCTTTCCGGCCAACTTCTTCGGCACCCGAGCGATCCTCGGGCTGGTGGCGCCCGACGAGCCGGAGCGGCTCGTCGATGCGGACGGCGTCACCCTTGCCGACGCGATGCGCGAGGCCGGTCTGGACCCCACCCGGATCGTGGACGCCGAACGGCACGACCTGACGGCCTTCGTGGAGCTGCACGTCGAGCAGGGGCGGGTCCTCTTCGACGCCGGGCTCGAGCTCGGGCTCGTCGAGGTGATCCCGGCCGTCACCTGGGAGACGATCACGGTCCGCGGCCGGCAGGACCACGCCGGCGCCACCCCGATGGACCTGCGCAAGGACGCCTTCCAAGCTGCGGCGCAGATGGCCCGCGACCTCACCGTGTTGGTGGAGCGTGAGGGCCGCCCGGCGGTGGCCACGACGGGGCGCTGGACGGTCGAGCCGGGCCTGCCGAGCATCGTGCCCGGTCTGGCGCGGTTCTCGCTCGACCTGCGCCACCCGGACGGGCAGGTGCGTGACCGGCTGCTGGAGCAGGTGCACGCCCGCTGCGAGGCCGCCGCGCGCGAAGGCGGTCTGGAGCTGACGATCGTGCGGGACAAGGACGAGGAGCCGGCCACGATGGACGCGGGGCTGCTCGACGTCCTGCGGGACGCCGCTGAGACCTGCGGCGCGACCTGGCGGCGGATGCCCAGCGGCGCGGGGCACGACAGCCAGCTCATGGCCACCCGCGTCCCGACCGCCATGCTGTTCGTGCCCAGCGTCGAGGGACGGTCGCACACGCCCGAGGAGCTCACCTCCTCCGAGGACTGCGGGCGCGGCGCCTCGGTGCTGGCGACCGCCCTGCACACCCTGGCGTACTGAAGTCCCTCAGGCCGCCCGGGGCACCGCCGGGCCGGTGTGCTCGAGCTCGTCGCGGTGGACCACGCCGTCCTTGACGACCAGCCCCACCCGGCCCGTCGCCGTAATGTCGGCCACCGGATCACCGTCGACCACCACCAGATCGGCCAGCTTGCCGACCTCCAGCGTGCCGATCTCGTGCAGCATCCCGAGGTTCTCCGCGGCGTTGCGGGTGGCGGCGAGGAGGGTCTGCATCGGGGACAGGCCGTGCTCGACCATGAGAGCGAGCTCCAGTGCGAGGTCGCCGTGGTCGTTGAAGGGCGTCCCGGCGTCGGTCCCGGCGGCTACCCGCATGCCCGAGGACACGGCCGCTGCGAAGCTCTCCCGCTGCTTGTGCGCCTCCCGCTCTGCCTTGTCGACGACCCAGGCGGGGATGCCCTGGGCGAGGCCGTTTCGGATGATCCGGTCGACCGCGAGCATCGTCGGCACCAGGAAGGCGCCCTGGGAGACCGCCAGCTCTAGGGACTCGTCGTCGAGGTAGAAGCCGTGCTCGATGGAGTCGATGCCGGCGCGCAGCGCGTTGAGGATGCCGGTGCCGCCGATGGCGTGCGTGGCCACCCGCCGCCCGGAGTTGTGCGCCTCCTGGGCGACGACCGCCAGCTCCTCCGGGAGCAGGGCCGTCTGGGTCGGCGAGACCCCAGGGGTCAACACGCCACCCGTCGCCATGACCTTGATGACGCCCGCGCCGGCCTTGATCTCCGTGCGGACCGCCTTGCGCACCTCGTCCGCCCCATCGGCTTCGCGGCCGATGAAGTGGCCATGACCACCGGTCATCGTGATGACCCTGCCGGCGGCCTGCACGCGGGGACCGGGGATCATCCCGCGGTCGATGGCCCTGGCGAGCTCCACCACGATCTCGTCAGCGGCACCACAGTCGCGCACGGTCGTCACGCCCGACAGCAGCGTCTCCCGGGCGCTGCGCGCGGCGCGGAGCGTGGCCACGGGGATGCTGTCCGCCATGACCTGCGCAAACAGGTCGGGTGCGCCGTCGTTGCACAGGTGCACGTGGCAGTTCACGAGCCCCGGGAGCACCGTGCGCCCACGGCCCAGGACGACGGCGTCGGGTGACGTGCTGGGCGCCTGGTCGACGGGGCCCGTCCAGGCGATGCGACGGCCCTCCACGACGACCGCCTGTCCGGGCCTGGGCGGCGCCCCGGTCCCGTCGATCAGCGTGACGTCGCGGAGCAGGAAGCTGGAGGGCGTCATGCGACCTCTTCCGGGTCGTGGGAGGGAAGGCGTCCGAGCAGAGCCAGGTCGACGTTGCCGCCGCTGGCGATCGACACGACGCGCGTGCCGGCGGCCAGGTCGAGCGCCCCTGTCATGAGGGCGGCCATCGGCGCTGCAGCGGACGGCTCGAGCAGCAGCTTGGTGCGCGGGAGCGCGAGCGCGAGCGCCTCCAGTATGTCGTCGTCACTGACCCGCACGACCTGCTCGACCAGCCTCTGGACGTGCGCCAGCGTCACCTGACCGCTCATGGGCGCAGCGAGCCCGTCGGCGACGCTGCGCGCTCCGGGCAGCCGCACCGGCTGGCCCGCTTCGAGGCTGCGCGTCATAACGTCGGCGGTCTCCGGCTCGACGCCGATGACCCGCACCGCGGGCGCCAGCGCCGCGAGGGCGCAGGCCACGCCGGAGACGAGGCCGCCACCGCCGACCGGCACGAGCACCACCTCGACGTCGGGGACGTCCTCGAGGAGCTCGAGTCCGACCGTCCCCTGCCCGGCGACCACGTCCGGGTCGTCGAAGGGGTGCACCGCGACGCGCCCGGTGCGCTCCTGGGTCGCGAGGTAGCACTCGAGCAGGTCGCCCTCGGTCAGCGCGACGTCGGCCCCGTAGGCGCGCGTGGCCGCCACCTTGGCCGGCACGGCCGTGGCGGGCATCACCACGGTCGCCGGGACACCCACACTGGCGGCCGCGTAGGCGACGGCGGCGCCGGCGTTACCCGCCGACACCGTGATGACTCCCCGGGCCCGGTCCTGCGGCGACAGCGCGAGCACCTTGTTGAGCGCGCCGCGCGCCTTGAAGCTGCCGGTCCGCTGGAACAGCTCGGCCTTGAGGTCCAGACGCACGCCCCACCGATCGCCGAGGCCGGTCGACCGGAGCACCGGGGTGCGGTGCACCCGGCCCGCGATGCGCGCGGCGGCCCGCCGGACCTCGTCAAGCGTGATGAGGCCGTCACCGGCGTCCTCCGCCGCCTCGACGAGCGCGGCGGCGTAGCCCGGCCTGGTCGCCCCCGTCATCCCGCCGGCCCGCCGGTGGTCCGCATCCGCGGGTCCAGCGCGTCCCGCAGCCCGTCCCCGAGCAGGTTGAAAGCGAGGATCGCCATGAAGATCGTGATGCCGGGGAAGGTCGTCATGTGCGGCGCGTTGAAGATGAACTGGCGGCCCTCGCCGAGCATCGTCCCCCACTCCGGGGTGGGCGACTGGACCCCGAGACCGAGGAAGCCGAGCCCGGCGGCGAGCAGGATGCTCACGCCGATGCTCAGCGTCCCGTGCACCAGGACCGGCGTGAGAGCGTTGCGGAAGACGTGGCGCGTGATGATCCGCAGGTCGCTGGCACCCAGCGCCCGCGCCGCTTCTACGTAGGGCTCCTCGCGCAGGCTGAGCACCGAGGAGCGCACCAGGCGGATGATGACCGGCACCACACTGATTCCGACGGCGACGATGACGTTCTGCAGGCTGACGCCGAGGACCGCGACCAGGGTGAGAGCCAGCAGGATGCTCGTGAAGGCGAACATCATGTCCGCCACGCGGGAGATGGCCAGGTCCGCCCAGCCGCCGTAGTAGCCGGCCACCATCCCGAGCGGGACACCGATGACCAGACCGATGGCCACCGCCATGACGCCGATGAGCAGCGAGATCCGCGTGCCGTACATCAGGCGAGTGGCGATGTCGCGGCCGAGCTGGTCGGTGCCGAACCAGTGCGACGACGACGGCGACTGCACCGCCGAGGACAGGTCCTGGGCGACCGGGTCGTACGGCGAGATGAGCGGTGCGAACGCCGCCAGCAGCACGAAGGTGAGGATGATCGCCAGCCCGACGAGGGCCGGGGGGTGGTGCCGGAACCGTCGCCAGGCCCTCATCGACTCGCTCCAGCCATCTCAGTAACGGATCCGCGGGTCGATGACGACGTACAGCACGTCGACGACCACGTTGACGAGGATGAACAGGGCGGCGTAGACGAGCACGATGCCCTGCACGACGGTGAAGTCGCGCGCGAAGATCGAGTCGACCAGGAGCCGCCCGATGCCGGGCCAGCCGAAGACCGTCTCCGTCAGGACGGCACCACCGAGCAGTGCGCCGAACTGCAGGCTGATGACCGTCAGGATCGGGATGAAGGCGTTGCGCAGCCCGTGCTTGAGGATCACGACGACCGGCGGAGCCCCCTTGGCCTGCGCGGTCCGGATGAAGTCCTGCCCCATCACCTCGAGCATGCTGGCCCGGGTCATGCGCGAGACCAGCGCCGTCGAGAAGGCCGCCAGCGTCACCGCCGGCAGCACGATGCTGAGCGGCTCACCGGCGCCCGCCGCCGGGAGCCACCTCAGCGTCACGGCGAACAGCAGGATCAGCAGCAGCCCGAGCCAGTAGACCGGCATGGACACGCCCATCATCGCCACGCTCGAGATCGCGTGGTCCAGGACCGTGTTGCGCCTCACCGCCGCGACGACTCCCGCGAAGATGCCGAACACCGACCCGACGACCGTGGCGACGGCGGCCAGGGTGAGGGTCGCCGGTAGCCGGGCGACGATCTCCGCGGTCACCGGGCGGGACGTCCGCGCCGACTGCCCGAGGTCACCCTGCAGCACGCCGGCCAGGAACGAGCCGTACTGCTTGAGCAGCGAGTCGTCCAGGCCCAGCTGCTCACGGATCCGCTGGACGGTCGCCTCGCTGGCGTTGAGCCCGGCGATGACGCGGGCCGGATCACCCGGCAGCACCCGTAGCATCAGGAAGATGATCACCGACACGCCGAGGAGCGTGATCAGCGACAGGAGCAGGGTCCGCACGACGTGGGCCGCGGTCCCGCTCATCCGGCCGCCGCTCCGTCCGGGGACCCTGCTCCTCGGGCCACCGGAGTCAGCTCCTCGGGCGGGCGTAGATCGCGGAGAACTTCTCGGTCGGGGTGAAGCCGATACCGGTCACGTCCGCCGAGTGCACGATCGGGAAGGACTGCGTCCACAGGAAGATCCAGGGCGCGCCTTCCCAGATGATCTTCGAGGCGTCGCAGTAGGCCTGCTCGCGGGCGTCCGCGTCGGTCTCCGTGTCCGCCTGCGCGAGCAGCTCCTCGACCTTTGGGTCGGTGTAGAAGGACGTGGCCAGGCCCTTCGGCGGATGGGTCTTCTTGCGGAACATCTGCACCGCGAACTCGGCGTCGAGGTACGGCGGCGCCCAGCCGAGCAGGTGCATGTCGACCGTGTTGGCGGACGGCGGCGCGTTGACGCGCGCGAGGAACGACGGGAAGTCGCTGGTGGTGACGTTGACCTTCAGACCCACCTCGCGCAGGAAGCCCACGACCGCCTCGGCCGCCTGCTGGTCCTGCACGTAGCGACCGCTCGGGGTCAGCAGGTCCAGGCTGATCCCGGTCGCGCCCGCCTCCTGGAGCAGCTGGGTCGCCCGCCCGGTATCGTAGTCGTAGGAGCCGGTCTTGCAGTAGCCGAACAGGCTCGGCGCCATCGGGGCGTCGAGGGGCTCGGCAGCGCCGAACAGCACGTTGTCGATGATGGCACGCTTGTCCACCGCGTAGTTGAGCGCCTGCCGCACTCGGGGGTCGCGGAGGCGCTCGTCGTTCGTGTCCAGCGCGATGAAGATCGTGCGGTCGCTCGGCGCGACGAGCACCTTGACGTCGTCGTTGGTCTGCAGGGTCTTGAGGTCTGACACCGGCGGCAGGATGATCATGTTGACCTGACCGGCGAGCAGCAGGCTCTCCCGCGTGGCCGCCTCCGGCACGATCCGGAACACGACCTTGTCGTAGTGGGGCTTCTCGCCCCAGTAGTCCGCGAACTTGGTCAGCGTGACGCTCTCACCCGCGGTGTAGCCCTCGAACTCGTAGGGACCGGTGCCTACGGGGTTCTGGTAGTCCGCGTTGGTGTTGCCCTCGGCGTTGACCGACGCGGGCGAGATCATCGCGGCGGTGGTCACCGACAGCGCGCTGCGGAAACCTGGTGACGGCTGGCTCAGCGTGACCTGGACGGTGTCCTCGTCGACGGCGGTGATGTCCTTCATCACCTCGAACGGGGAGCCGAGCGGCACGGTCAGCTGGGGGTCAATGATGCGCTTGAGGTTGAAGACGACCGCCTCGGCGTCGAACGGCTTGCCGTCGTGGAACACGACGTCCTTCTTGAGCTCGATGTCGACGGTGAGCCCGTCCTCGGAGGTCTCGACCGAGGTGGCGAGCTGGGGGACGACTTCGCCCTCGTCGTCGACGCGCAGCAGCGTCTGGACCACGTAGTCGACCATGTTCTGCACGGTCGTCGTGGTCTGACCGGCGGGGTCGAGCGTGTCCGGGTCGATGCCCACCGCGATGGAGAAAGTGCCCCCGCCCCCCTTCTTCCCGTCCCCGTCGGCGGACGGTGCCGCTGGGTCCTCGAAGCCGCTGCAGGCACTGAGGGCGCTGAGGGCCAACGCCAGCAGCGCGGCGGCCGCGGCCCCTTTCGTCCGGAGCGCTCGGCGTGCTGCTGGCTGGTCCATGGGATTCCGCTCTGACGGTTCGGCACGGTCCTGGGGGTTCTGCAGACCATAAGCAGGACCCGAGAATGCGTCAACGACCGATGATGAACAGGTTCGGCCCTCGGGGATCCCTGTCAGGTCACGTCCGAGCGGACTTCGGCGAAGTGGCAGGCGCTGGGATGACCGTGCCCGAAGCGGTCGATCAGCGCAGGCTCCTCCTCGGCGCAGATCTGCTGGGCCTTGGGGCAGCGGGTGCGGAAGTTGCAGCCGGAGGGGGGAGCGGCCGGGCTGGGCACGTCACCGGTCAGGATGATCCGCTCGCGGCCGCCGCGCCGGGCCGGGTCGGGGATGGGAACGGCGGACAGCAACGCCTGCGTGTACGGGTGCGTGGGACGGCCGTAGATGTCCGCTCGGGTGCCGATCTCGACGATCTTGCCGAGGTACATGACCGCGACCCGCGTCGAGATGTGGCGGACGACGGACAGGTCGTGCGCGATGAAGACGAAGGCCAGGCCGCGCTGCTTCTGCAGGTCCTTGAGCAGGTTGACGACCTGCGCCTGGATCGAAACGTCCAGGGCGGACACCGGCTCGTCGAGGACCAGCACCTGCGGGTCCAGGGCCAGGGCTCGCGCGATGCCGATGCGCTGTCGCTGGCCGCCGGAGAACTCGTGCGGGTAACGGTCGGCCTGCTCGGGCGTCAGACCGACGGACTCGAGCAGCTCGTCGACCCGCGGACGGCTGCCCTTGCCCGAGTGCAGCCCGTGGATCTGCAGGGGCTCGGAGACGATGCTGCGCACCGTCATGCGCGGGTTCAGCGACGTGTACGGGTCCTGGAAGACGAACTGCATCTCGCGGCGCACGTCCTTCATCTGGCTCCGGCTCAGCCCGGTGATGTCGTTGCCCTTGAAGTAGACGTGCCCCGCCGTCGGCTCCTGCAGCTTGACCAGCGTGCGCCCGGTCGTCGTCTTGCCGCAGCCGGACTCACCGACCAGTCCGAGGGTGTCCCCGGCAGCCAGCGTGAAGCTGACGCCGTCGACCGCGTAGACGGTGCCGACCTGCCGTCGGGTCACCCCTCCGCGGATCGGGAAGTGCGTCTTGAGGTCCTCCACGCGCAGGATCTCCTCGCCGCGGCCCGTGCGCGAGTGCAGGTCCGAGGGGGCGGCCCCACTGGCTGGCGCGTCGACGGCGCTCACGACGCCTCACCGAGGTCGGCGCCGATCTCGCGGGACACCGCCGCCATCTCCGCGGGCACCTCCTCGTGGAAGTGGCAGGCGGAGCGCTGGCCACGTCCGACGTCGTACAGCGGCGGCACCTGGGTCCGGCAGAGCTCCCGGCCTCGAGAGACGCGGCATCGCGGGTGGAACGCACAGCCCGGTGGCAGGTCGATGAGGTTCGGCGGTGACCCGGGGATCGGGGCCAGCTGCGCCAGGTCGGTGTCCAGTCGGGGCAGGCTGCTCATGAGGCCGAGCGTGTACGGGTGACGGGGCGCCGCGAAGATCGTGGAGACGTCCGCCACCTCGACGACCTTGCCGCCGTACATGACGACCACGCGGTCGGCGTTCTCCGCGATGAGCCCGAGGTCGTGCGTGATAAGGATCGTGGCGGCGTTGGTCCGCTGCTGCGCCGTCCTGAGCACGTCCAGGACCTGCGCCTGGATCGTCACGTCCAGCGCCGTGGTCGGCTCGTCCGCGATGAGCACCTGCGGGTCGTTGGCGATGGCCATCGCGATCATGGCCCGCTGGCGCATGCCCCCGGAGTGCTCGTGCGGGTACTGGTCGTAGCGTCCTTCGGGGTTCGGGACGCCGACGAGCGCCAGGAGGTCGATGGACTGCTGTCGTGCCTCGGCCGAGCTCATCGTCCGGTCGTGCAGCCGGAAGGCCTCCGCGATCTGGGCGCCGACGGTGAGCACGGGGTTGAGACTCGTCATGGGATCCTGGAAGATCATGCCGATCTCCTTGCCGCGCAGGCGTCGAAGCTCCTTCTCCGGCATGGTCAGCAGGTCCCTGCCGCCGAGCAGGATCTCTCCCGCGACGATGCGGCCCGGCGGGCGCTGGATCAGCCCGAGGATCGACATGGCCGTCACGCTCTTGCCGGAACCGGACTCCCCGACGACTCCAAGAGTCTCCCCCGGGTAGAGGTCCCAGCTCACGCCGTCCACGGCCTTGAGGACGCCGGCCGGTGTGACGAACTCCGTCACCAGCCCCCGGACGGACAGGACAGGATCGCTCACAGCGGGCCCTCCTTTGAAGGATCGGTGGGTGGAGGCTAGGCCAGGTGTCGAGTGGCCTCTAGGGCGCGACGACAACCGGGTCACGCCATACGTCCATGCGCACCGTCGACGTGGCGCACCCGTGCTCGTCGAGCAGGTGACCCATGCGCTTGACCGCGCGCAGGACCACGAGCCGGTCGAGCACCTCGACGTCGGGCACCCCGCGGACGAGCGCCTGCTCGAACCGGTGCACCTCGTCGAGCGAGGCAAGCCACGCGACCAGGACCAGGCTCGGGGTGCTGGCCAGCGTGGCGCACAGCCGCACCTGACGCAGCCGGCCCAGAGCGGTGGCCACGTCGTCGAGCTTGCCGGCAGGCGCGTCGGCCCACAGGACGACGGACACGGGCCAGCCGGCGAGCGGCGCGGCCACCTCTGTGCGTAGCAGGACTGCACCGGAGCTGACGAGGCGCTCGACCCGGCGTCGTGCGGTCGGCTGGCTGGTGCCGGTGACCTCGGCGAGGGCGGCGTACGACGCCCGGCCGTCGGCACCGAGGGCGACGAGCAGGTCCCGGTCGACCGCGTCGAGCATGGTGGTGCGGCTAAAGGGCAGCGGCCCGTGCACGGGGCGGACCGAGGGCAGGACACCGAGGCGCCACAGGCTGCCCTCGGTGTACAGGCGGGTAGCGATGCGGGTGCGCGTCGCCGTGACGCCGGGCACCCGGTCCAGCCGCTCGAGCAGGTAGCGCCCGAGGGTGCGCAGGTCCATCGTCGCCACGGTGACCAGCAGGTCGCTGCTGCCCGCGGTGATGTCGACGGACAGGGCGTGGGCGTCGCCCGCCAGCTCCGCGGCCACCTGTGTCCTGGCGCTCGGCACGCATGTGACGTCGACGTAGGCGAGGCACTGCGCGTCCCATGTCCCTGGTCCTGGAGTGCCCGTGACCCACGCCGAACCCGTCGACCGCAGCCGCTCCCAGCGACGGGAGGCGGTCACCGGACCGGTCCCCACCACCTCGGCGACCTCGGTCCACGGGGCGCGCGGGTCGCGCTGCAGCGCCTCGACCAGCGCGAGGTCGTCCTCGTCCAGAGCGGTCGATAGTGGCATTCTTCGTCCCTCCTGTGACCGATGCTTGCAGATACTGGCGCACGACCGCGCCTACTCCTAGCATCCGATGTCGACGGACGACCCCAAGGCGAGGAGAGCACATGCCCCGGACGCAGGCCCTGCGCGAGGATGCGCAGGCCATGTCGGACGAGCTGGTCGAGCTGCGTCACCGGCTGCACCGCCAGCCGGAGGTGGGCCTGCAGCTGCCCCGCACGCAGGAGATGGTGCTGCAGGCGCTCGACGGCCTCGGGCTCGAGGTCAGCACCGGGATCTCGTCGACCTCGGTGACCGCGGTGCTCCGGGGCGGACGCCCCGGTCCTGCCGTGCTGCTGCGGGGCGACATGGACGCCCTGCCGCTTCAGGAGGACAACAGCCTGGACTACCGCAGCGAGATCGACGGCGCCATGCACGCGTGCGGCCACGACCTGCACACCGCGATGCTCGCGGGCGCGGCGCGGCTGCTCAGCGCTCACCGCGCCGACCTCGCCGGCGACGTCGTCTTTATGTTCCAGCCGGGCGAGGAGGGCTGGAACGGCGCCGGTCACATGATCCGCGAGGGGGTGCTGGACGCGTCCGGGGCACGGGTGCGCTCGGCGTACGGCATGCATGTGCTGTCGGCGACGGTCCCGCGGTCGCGCTTCACCTCCCGGCCGGGCACGCTCATGGCCGCCAGCGACGAGCTGCGGGTCGTCGTGCAGGGCGCCGGCGGTCACGGGTCGGCGCCGCACAAGGCCCTCGACCCGGTGACCGTCGCGGCTCAGCTGGTCGGGGACCTCCAGACGCTGGTGACCCGCCGCTTCGACGTCTTCGACCCGGTGGTGGTGACCGTCGGGTCCTTCCACGCCGGGACCAAACGCAACATCATCCCGGACGAGGCGCGGTTCGAGGCGACGGTCCGCTCCTTCTCGGTCGCGGCTCGGGAGCGCATCCGGACCGAGTCGGTGCGGCTGTGCCAGTCCGTCGCCGCCGCCTACGGCCTCGAGGTCGACGCGCAGTACCTCGAGGAGTACCCGGTGACGATCAACGACGACGCGCACACCGCCTTCGCGGCGGGGGTCGCTGAGGAGGTCTTCGGCGACGACCGGTACGCCCCCATGGTTGCCCCGCAGGCGGGTGCCGAGGACTTCTCCCGCGTCCTCGCCGAGGTGCCCGGCTGCTACCTGTTCCTGGGCGCCTGCACGAGCGACGATCCGGCGGGCGCTCCCGACAACCACAGCCCCCGTGCGCAGTTCAGCGACGACGTGCTGGCCGACGGCGTGCTGCTGCACGCCGAGCTGGCCGTGCGGGCTCTCGAGCGGGACGCTGCCCTGGAGCCCGGCGGCCGACAGGCCTGGGTCAGTTGAGGAACCTCATGCGGTCCCTGCGTTCGCGCCGCTGACGACGACCGAGCCTGGGGTGATGCGGCGGTGCAAACACTGCCCGAGGTGCTCGGCGTCGATCTTCGGTACGACCTGGAGCCGGCAGCGGCCGAACGCCTTGTCCGTGGACTCGACGGCGATCACCACGTACGCCCTGCCGGGCGCGCCGCGGCCCCGCTTCCCGCCGTTCTTGACGCCGCCGATGAAGGTCTCGTCGACCTCGGCGTCGCCGCTGAGCAGGTTCACGGAGGTGCATCCCATCGGACCGCTGGCGACGGCGCCCCGCGGAGTCGGGGCGCCGTTACACCCGGCGGACGTGGGGGTCGTCTTGAGGATTGACCACGTTGGCCGCGTCTGTCTGCCGGAGGGTCGGGCCGGGGCACGCCTGCGCGGCGCCCGGTGGACGCAACCCGTGCGTCGAGCGGCCGCCGGGTTGCGCCACCCCGACCCTGTCGACCCGGGCCCGGACCCGGTGCCCAGCCAGCCACCGGGAAGTGCGGATGCCTTGCACCGGCCGAGGGTGGGCAGCCACAGCACGCCATCCTCCAGACCGTCGGGCAGCGCCACACGGTCCGGCCCGGGCAACCCGGTCGCGGCGGCCGTCGTCCCGTCGAGGGCGACGACGAGCGCGCGGCCGGAACTGCGACGCCGCGCAGCCGGTGCAGGCGTTGGTCGTACACGGCCTGCGCCGCCGCGACGCGCAGATGACCGCGCGGGGGGTGCACCCCCCTGCAACCCCTGCCGCCCCGTCGAGGAGGGTATGGCATGCGCTCACCAGCACTCGAGGAGGAACAGCGATGACGGCGACGCTCGACCGCACCGACACCCCCAGCCAGGCCGGCCAGGAGGTCGACGCCTGGCTGACGGCGTTCCAGGACGCGCTGACCGCGCGCGACCCCGAGCGGGCGGCGTCGCTGTTCCTGGCCCAGAGCTTCTGGCGCGACCTCGTCGCCTTCAGCTGGAACATCACCACGGTGGAGGGTCCCGAGGGCGTCGCCGACCTGCTGCGCACGACCCTGGACGGCACCGACCCGACCGGTTTCGCCACCACCGAGGAGCCGGTCGAGGCCGACGGCGTGACGACGGCGTGGATCGCCTTCGAGACCGCGGTCGGCCGCGGCCGCGGGCTGCTGCGCCTGCGCGACGGCAAGGCCTGGACGCTGCTCACCTCGCTGGAGGAGCTCAAGGGCCACGAGGAGCCGACGAGCGAGCGGCGCCCGCGGGGCGCCGAGCACGGCGCGAAGCCGGGGCGGACGACCTGGCTTGAGGCGCTCGAGGCCGAGGCCGCCGAGCTCGGGCGCACCCGCCAGCCGTACGTCGTCGTCGTCGGCGGCGGCCAGGGCGGCATCGCGCTCGGCGCCCGGCTGCGCCAGCTCGGCGTGCCGGCGATCATTCTCGAGAAGAACGCCCGGCCGGGCGACTCGTGGCGCAAGCGCTACAAGTCGCTGTGCCTGCACGACCCGGTCTGGTACGACCATCTGCCCTATCTCGACTTCCCGGCGAACTGGCCGGTCTTCGCGCCGAAGGACAAGATCGGCGACTGGCTGGAGATGTACACCAGGATCATGGAGCTCAACTACTGGGGCTCCACGACCGCCACCAGCGCCCGCTACGACGAGGCCGCGGGCGAGTGGGAGCTGGTCGTCGACCACGACGGCGAGCAGGTCACGTTGCGCCCCAAGCACCTGGTGATGGCGCTCGGCGTGTCCGGCAAGCCCAACCTGCCGACGTTCCCGGGCATGGACCGCTTCCGCGGCGACCAGCACCACTCCTCGCAGCACCCCGGCCCGGACGCCTACCGCGGCAAGCGGGCGGTCGTCATCGGCTCCAACAACTCCGCGCACGACATCTGCGGGGCGCTGTGGGAGGCCGGCGTCGACGTCACCATGGTCCAGCGCAGCTCGACGCACATCGTGCGGTCCGAGTCGCTCATGGACATCGCCCTCAAGCCGCTGTACTCGGAGGAGGCCGTGGCGAGCGGGATGACGACGAACAAAGCCGACACGATCTTCGCCTCGCTGCCGTACCGGATCATGCACGAGTTCCAGATCCCGGTCTACGACGCGATCCGCGAGCGCGACGCCGACTTCTACGCTCGGCTGGAGAAGGCCGGCTTCCTGCTCGACTACGGCGACGACAACTCCGGGCTGTTCATGAAGTACCTGCGCCGCGGCTCCGGCTACTACATCGACGTGGGCTCCTCCGAGCTCGTCGCCGACGGCTCCATCCACCTCGTGCGGGGGACGGTCCGCGAGCTCACCGAGGACGCCGTCGTACTCACCGACGGCACCGAGCTGCCGGCCGACGTGGTGGTCTACGCCACCGGCTACGGCTCGATGAACGGCTGGCTGCGCGAGCTCATCTCCCCGGAGGCGGCCGACAAGGTCGGCAAGGTGTGGGGCCTGGGCTCCGACACGACCAAGGACCCGGGCCCGTGGGAGGGCGAGCAGCGCAACATGTGGAAGCCGACCCAGCAGGAGGCGCTGTGGTTCCACGGCGGCAACCTGCACCAGTCGCGGTACTACTCGCTCTACCTCGCGCTGCAGCTCAAGGCGCGGCAGGAGGGGATCCCCACCCCCGTCTACGCGCTCCAGGAGAGCCACCACACCTCGTGAGCCGGCGCCGCCCACCCCACGACACGCAGGATGACTGACATGAAGGCAGCGCGGTTCCACGGTCCCGGGGACATCCGGGTCGACGACATCCCGGAGCCCGAGACCCGACCCGGCACCGTCAAGGTGAAGGTCGACTGGTGCGGGATCTGCGGCACGGACCTGCACGAGTTCCTGGAGGGCCCGATCTTCGTGCCGCCGAAGGGGCAGCCGCACGCGCTCACCGGCGAGGAGCTGCCGGTCGTGCTGGGACACGAGTTCGCGGGGGTGGTGACCGAGGTCGGCAAGGGGGTGACCGGGCTGGCCGAGGGCGACGCCGTCGCCGTCGAGCCCTACCACACCTGCGGGCAGTGCCCGGCCTGCCTGGCGGGGCGCTACAACATCTGCTCCTCGCTGGGCTTCATCGGGCTGTCCGGCGGCGGCGGGGGGTTCTCGGAGTTCTGCGTGGTCGACGCCGGGCTGGCCCACCCGCTGGGCGGCATCGGCACCGACCTCGGCGCCCTCGTCGAGCCGCTCGCCGTGGGCTACCACGCCGTCCGGCTGTCGGGGCTGCAGCCCGGGGCGACCGCGGTCGTGTTCGGGGCCGGGCCGATCGGGCTCGTCACGGCCGCGAACCTGCGGGCCGCCGGGGCCGGACGGGTGGTCGTCGTCGAGCCGGCCGCGGCGCGCAAGGCCAAGGCGGTCGGTGCGGGCGCCGACGTGGTCCTGGATCCGACCACCGACGACGTCACGGCCGCGGTGGCCGAGCTGACCGGGGGTGCCGGCGCCGACCTCGCCTTCGAGTGCGCCGGCATCGACGCCGTGCTCGCGCAGGCCATCGGATCCGTGCGGGCCGGCGGCACCGTCGTCAACATCGCCATCTGGGGGCACCCGGCGGTCGTGCAGATGAACGACCTGGTCATGAAGGAGGTCAACGTCCTCGGGACGCTGGCCTACTGCGGCGACCACCCGGACACCATCGCGCTGCTCACCGATGGCAAGGTCGACGCCGGCCAGTTCATCACCGCGCGGATCGGCCTCGAGGACATCGTCGAGGGCGGCTTCCGGCAGCTGATCGAGAACAAGGAGGAGCACGTCAAGATCCTCGTGTCTCCCTGAGGGCCTGCGCGAGCTGCGCCGTCAGCAGGGCGCGCGCCTCGACCAGGCTGGGGCCGTACCACGTGAGGTGCCGGCCGCTGACACAGGCGGCCGGCGCCCCCGGGAACGCCTCGGGGCCGTCGTCGGGCGTGAAGGCGTACGGCTCGTCGGGCAGCACCACGAGCTCGGCGCCCGTGACCGGCGGGGTGAAGCGGGGGTAGCGCTCCGGGCTTCCGGCGAGCACGTTGTCGACGCCGAGCCGGGCGAGGACGTCGCCGGTGAACGTGCCGCTGCCGACCGCCATCCATGGCCGGCGCCAGACGGGCACGACGGCCGTCCGCCGCGGCCCGTCGTGCGGCGCCGCCCAGACCTCCCGGGCCTGGCCGAGCCAGCCCGGCTCCGCGAGGCCGCAGGCGGCAAGCATCCGGCGTAGCGAGTCCAGCGCCTCCGGGACGGTGCGGGGGAAGGTCACCCACACGGCGATCCCTGCGGCCCGCAGCGCCTGGAGGTCGACGTCGCGGTTCTCCTCCGCGTTGGCGAGCACGAGGTCGGGCCGCAGACCGGCGACGGCGGCGACGTCCGGGTTCTTCGTGCCGCGCACCCGGGCGACGTCGAGGTCCGGGGGGTGGCTGCACCAGTCGGTGGCGCCCACCAGCAGCCCCGGGGCGGTGCCGGCCACCGCCTCGGTGAGGGAGGGGACGAGCGAGACGACCCGGCCGACCGGCCCGGCGAACGGCGTCCCGAGGTCGTCCAGCGCCGCCGGCGTCCCGGCGAGGGGGGTGTCCACCGGTTCACGCGGGCCGGAACAGCACGGTGCGCGTCGCCGGCTCAGCCCGTGCCGGGCAGCGCGGCGCCGGACTTGTCGGTCACTCCCGCGCTGTCGAAGGTGGCCATCTGGGTCAGGGCCGCGACGGCCGCCTGCACCAGCGGCAGGGCGAGCACGGCGCCGGTGCCCTCGCCGAGGCGCAGCTCGAGGTCGACCAGCGGGCGCAGGCGCAGGGCGGCGAGCGCGACGGTGTGCCCGGGCTCGGCGGACCGGTGGCCGGCGAGGCAGGCGTCGAGGCAGTGCGGCGCGAGGGCTGCGGCGACCAGCGCGGCGGCCCCGGCGATGACGCCGTCTAGCAGCACGGGGACCCGCAGCGCAGCGGCGCCCAGCACGTACCCGGCGAGGGCCGCGTGCTCGAGGCCGCCGAGCGCGGCGAGCACGCCGACCGGGTCGGCCGGGTCGGGGGGGTGCCGGCCGAGGGCGGCGCGGACGACGTCGGTCTTGCGGGCGAGGGTGGCGTCGTCGATGCCGGTGCCGCGGCCGGTGACCTCGGCCGGGTCGGCCCCGGTGAACGCCGCGATGAGGGCGGCGGACGCGGTCGTGTTGGCGATCCCCATGTCACCGGTCAGCAGGCAGCGGTTGCCGGCAGCGACGAGGTCGCGGGCCACCTCGATGCCGATCTCGAGCGCGCGGACCGCCTCCGCGCGGGTCATCGCCGGCTCGACCGTCATGTCGCGGGTGCCGGCCCGGACCTTGCGCGGCAGCAGCCCCGGCACGGGGTCGAGGGCGCCGGCCACGCCGACGTCGACGACGACGACCTCCGCGCCGACCTGGCCGGCGAAGGCGTTGACCGCGGCGCCCCCCGCCAGGAAGTTGACGACCATCTGCACCGTGACCTCCTGCGGCCACGGCGTCACGCCCTGCGCGTGCACCCCGTGGTCGCCGGCGAACACCGCGACCGCGGCGGGCGAGGGCAGCGGCGGCGGGCAGCAGCCGGCCAGACCGGCCAGCCGTACGGACAGGTCCTCCAGCACGCCGAGCGCCCCCGGGGGCTTGGTGAGCCGAGCCTGCCGGTCGCGTGCCTCGGCGGCGGCCGCCGGGTCGGCGGGGCGTACCGCCTCGATCGTCTCGCTCAGCAGGCCGGCGCCGAGCTGGGGGGGCTCGGCCATCAGCTGCCGGTCAGCGGCGGCACGATGTCGCTGTAGCCGGTGAGGATGAGCCCGCCGAGGGTGAGCGACGCGACGCCGGTGAGCGCGCCCAGGGCAATCTGCACGCGCGGGGTGCGACGCGAGCCCAGCAGCCCCGACAGCCAGGCGAACGCGATACCGAGGTCGGTGACGACGAGGCCGGCCACGAAGGCGACGAGCACGACCGCCGCCGTCGCCCGGGAGCCGGACGCCCCCGCGGTGGCGAACAGCACCACCTGCGTCGGCGTCTCGGCCCCAGTGCCGTGCAGCAGCCCGACGAGGAACGCGCCGCGGCGGTCGACATCACCGGTCGTCGGCGGCGCCTCCCGCCGGCGGGCCCGCGCCCAGCCGCGGCGCAGCGCGCCGACCACCAGGCTGATCCGCCCGGCGTAGCGGTAGTCGGCACGGTCCCGGCCGAGCTGGTAGAGCACGATGCCGCCGAGGACGACCAGCGTCGTCCCGACGGCATAGCTGAAGACGTCGTCGAGGCCGGCGGGCAGCCCGATGCCCAACGCCAGCACGAGCATGCCGAAGACGAACAGCACGAGGCCGTGGCCGGTGCAGTACCAGAAGGCGAGGCCGGTGCCCCGCCTGGCGTGCGCGACCGGGCGGGTGTCGTCGTCCGGCCGCGGGGCCGTGAGGTCAGTGATCGCGGCGATGTGGTCCCAGTCGAGCCCGTGGCGGGCGCCCAGCGCGAAGCTGGTGCCCGCCAGGGCAAGGGGAACGGCGTCCAGCAGCATGAGCCCGGCTCTTCCTCGTCGGCGGAGGTACGTACGAGTCGGCCCGTGCCGTCGGCGACCTGGCTCGCCGCCGCCCTGCTGCCAGGGGGCGGACGTCAGTAGCGCACCTGCACCGGACTCTCACCGGACTTCCCCGACGACCCGGGTCAGGCTGCGGACCCTACAGGTTCTCGCCGCTACCGGTCGTCGGCCCCCGGCGGCGCGACGTCGGCCTCGTCGATCGTCGAGGCCGCCTCGTCCTCGGCGAGGGTGGAGCCATCGGCGAAGCCGGTGCCGTCGGGGGTGTCGGAGCCGGTGCCGGGCAGGCCGCCCGTGGCGCCGGGACCGGAGGGCTGAGTGGGGTGCGTCATGGGCTCCCCCTTCCCTGCCGGCGCCTGGCGCTACCGGGTTGCGATCCGACGGCCGAGTGGCCCCGGCGACGCCGAGCGCTACGGCAGCGGAATGCTCGACACCGTGAACGGCGGCGTGGGCGGGGTGCCCCCGAGCAGGGCGTCGAACTGGCTGTTGACCACGAGCAGCCGGTCGCCCGCGACGGCCGCCGTGGTCGGGAAGTCGAAGGCAGGCGACCTCGTGGTGGAGACGACCTCGCCTCTGCCGTAGGACCGCGAGAGCCGGACCTCGGTGACGTCGTTAGTGGCGTTGCGCACCACGTACAGCACGTCGCTGGCGAGCAGCACCAGCCCGTCGCCGTGGGTCAGCGGCCCCCCGGTCACCTCGACGCGGGTGACGGCCCGGTTGTACAGCCGGATGCGGTAGAGCGCGCCGGTCTCGCTGTTCACCACCAGCAGGGACCGGCCGTCCGGCGTGACGACGATGCCGTTCGCGTTGAAGGCGCCGGCGACGTAGGTGAAGGGGGTGCCCCGCAGGTCGCGGAAGACCGGCAGCTCCTGCACGCCTGCTCGGCGCTGCGCGACCGCCGCCGCCGGGATCCGGTAGACCACCGGCCGCATGGAGTCGGTGAGGTAGACGTCGCCGTCCGGGGCGACCGCAACATCGTTGATGAAGGTGTCGCTGCCCCCGCCGTTGGAGAAGCGGGCGACGCGGTCGCCGGTGTGCCGGTCGTAGACGGTGACGGTGCCGGTGGGGCCGCCCGCGACGATCAGCCGGCCGGCCGTCGCGCGGATCCCGACGGCCCCGAACTGCCCGTCGTTGCCCGGGATGAACCGCTCGGCGCGGCTCTGCCGCAGGTCGCCCCGCAGGATCGACCCGTCGCGGGTGCTGGTGACGTAGAACTGGCCGCCGAGGACGTCGATGCCCTCGGGGTAGACCTCGGCGCCGGGGAGGACGTACCTGCGCAGTGCGTCCGGCGCGGCCGTCGCAGGAGCGGCGGGCACGAGACCTGCGGTGGCGGCGGCGAGCGCAGCGGCGACGAGGGCGCGGCGAGTGAACATGGATCCTCCTGGTCACGGGGGCGGCCATCGTGGCCGATTTCGGGCCCGTGCGCCAGAGCACCGGCTCACCCAGGGGAAGCCTTGAGCAGCGCGAGGGCGGCGGCCTTGCCGGAGCTCCCGCGATCCCGCCGACCGGGGCGGTGGAGGCGCCGCAGGTGTAGAGGCCGGCGACGCCGGGCACCGTGTGCCCGGCCAGCCGGCGGGTCGGCCGCAGGAACGCCAGCTGGTCCAGGCTGATGTCGAGGAACATCGGGTGTGCGCCGGGCCAGCGCAGCTCGGCGGCCGCGACGGTCGGGGTGCGCACGTGCCGGGCGAGGATGCTCGACCGGAACCCCGGGGCGTGCTGCTCGACCTGCTCGACCATCGCGTCGGCGAACGCCTCCGCCTGGTCCTCCCAGCCGCCGTCGAGCTCGTACGGGGCGCTGGGGCAGGCCAGGTAGACGGTGTGCCTGCCCGCCGGCGCGAGGCTGTCGTCGTAGACGCTGGGCGTGAAGCAGTACGTCGCCGGCGGGTCGGGGAGCCGGCGGGCCTCGGCGGACAGGAAGCCGCGGCGCAGCTGCTCGACGGTGCCGACGTGGGACTGCAGGCCGTTCCAGTCGCCCGGCCGGGCTCCCGGGTAGGGCGGCAGCCGGTCGGTGGCGAGGTGGACGACGAGCTGCACGGCGTTGCCCCGGTGCGCGGCGGCGAGCTCGGCGCCGTTCCGGCCGCCGAGCGGCGGGTCGAGCAGCTCGAGCAGCGCGGTCTGCACGTCGACCGCGGTGACGACCGCCGAGGCCGCCACCCGGGACCCGTCCTCCAGCGTCACCCCGGTCGCCCGGCCGCCGCGCGCGTGGATGCGCTCCACGGCCGCCCCGGTGCGGACCTCGCCGCCCCAGCCCGCCAGGCGCCGGGCCAGCGCGGTCGTCAGCGCCTGGGAGCCGCCGCGGGGATGCCACTGCCCGTACAGGTGGTAGGCGGCCTGCCAGAAGACGTAGAACGACCCGCCGGGGGTGTGCGGGCCGGCGGAGGAGTGGCTGGCGAAGGAGGCGACCGGCGCCCGGGTGAGCTCGGAGGGCAGCGCGGTGGTCAGCAGCGAGCCGTACGGGGTGACGAGGTCGTGGGCGAGGCCGACCGGGCCGCCGGCCCGTCGCAGGCCCTGCAGCAGCGGCCAGAGCTTGCCGCTCACCGCGGCGAGGACCCCGCCCGGGCTGGAGCCGCTCTCCAGGCCGGTGACGGCGGTCTTGACCAGCGGCACGGCCCGGTGCATGAACGCCCGGTAGGCCTCGGCGTCGGCCGGGCTGTGCTCGGCGATCGAGGCGACGGTCTGCTCGATGCTGCGGGAGAAGCGCACAATCCGGCCGTCGCGGAACAGCCCGGTCGCGAACGGGTCCATCGGCAGGTACTCCAGGCCGGCGCCCGCCAGGTCGAGCTCGCGCGGGATCCGTGTCATGTTGATGATGTTGTGGGCGGCGGCGTGGGTGTTGAAGCGGTAGCCCGGGATCGTCTCGTCGGTCCGAGACCCGCCGCCGGGCTTGCCGGCGGCCTCCAGCACGACCACGCGCCTGCCGGCCTTGGCGAGGTAGCAGGCGGCGACCAGGCCGTTGTGGCCGCCGCCCACGACCACGACGGGCGGGTCGCTCACCCCGAGTTCCGCGGGCGGGCCGCGGTGGCCAGCTCGTACACGCCCCAGGCGGCGAGCAGGCCGGCGTACAGCCAGGCATTACCGGCGACGTGCGGCACCGCCTTGGCCTCCGCGAGGTTGAACGCCCCGGTGATCAGGACCGCGAGCGCGATGCTCATCCCGGTGACGTGGACCCGGACGGCGGTCATCGCGACGGCGAGCAGCGCCCCGGTGCCGGCGGCGAGCAGGGTGAGCTGCGCGAGCTCGAAGCTGTCGGCGGGCCGGCCCTCGTGGAACCACAGCGCCTCGGTGAGCCCGACCGCGGTCAGCACCCAGCCGGGCGCCCACAGCGGCCCGGTCGAGCGGCCGGCGGCGGCGGCGAGCAGGTAGGTGACGCCGAGCAGCAGCGGCACCCAGAAGAACCGGATCCCCCGGGCCTCGACGAGCAGCAGCAGCACAGCAGCCCCGGCGAGCAGCACGGCGGCGCGCGCCGCGGCCCGTCCGCGGCGGGGCCGGTCCTCGGTGTCGGCCTCGCCGGTGGCCGAGCGCGACGCTGTCATCCGGTGTCCTCCTGTGGGGGCGGCTGCTCCACGAGCAGCGGCAGTCCCCGCCAGCATCACAGGCTTGCGCCCAGGACACCTCCCGGTGCGACGTCAGCCACGGCCGGCCTACACCGCGCAGAGCATCGCCCACAGCGCCCCGGTCAGCCGGTCGCTGCCCGCCCGGTCCCGTACGGCGGTGCGCCAGTGCTCACCGGTCAGCCCGGGAAAGGTGTCGCCGCGGCGCACCGCGATCCCGAGCTCGCGCAGCCGGTCCCGGACGTAGGGGTGCCCGGGTGCCCGGCACAGCAGGTACGGCGCGCGCGAACCCGGCGAGACCTCGATGCCGAGGCCGGTCAGGCGGACCTGCAGCCGATCCCGCTCCTGCGCCGTGACGAGCGCCGCGGCGGCCGCCTCGGCCAGCGCCGCCGGGCCGCTGCAGACCTGCGCGGCGGCCAGCGCCGGCGTCGACACCGACCACAGCGGCTGAGCGGCCCGCAGCCCGTCGACGAGATCGGGGGCGGCCAGCAGGTAGCCGACCCGCAGCCCGGCGAGCGCCCACGTCTTGGTGAGGCTGCGCACCACCACCAGCCCCGGCAGGTCGCCGCGACCGGCGAGCGAACTCACCTCCCCCGGCACGGCGTCCATGAACGCCTCGTCGACGACGACGGTGCGCCCCGGCCGGCACAGCCGCGCGAGGTCCTCGTGCAGCACTCCCGTGGGGTTGGTGGGGTTGCCGAGGACGACCAGGTCGGCCTCGTCGGGCACCGCGCCGAGCACGTACGGCGGCGGGAGCACCAGCCGGTGCACCCGGTGCCCGGCCGCCCGCAGCGCCGCCTCGGGCTCGGTGAAGCCGGGGTGCACGGCGAGGGCGTGCGCCGGGCGCAGGGCGCGGGCCAGCAGGACGAACGCCTCCGCGGCGCCGGCGGTGAGCAGCACCTCGTCGGGGCTGCGCCCGTGCCGGGCGGCGACCGCGGCGGTCGCCGGGCGCGGGTCCGGGTAGGCGCCGAGCCGGCCCAGGCTCGTGGCCAGCACCGCCCGCAGCCAGGCCGGCGGCCCGGTGCCGCGGACGTTGACGGCGAGGTCGAGCAGGCCGGGGGCGGTCTCCGCGTCGCCGTGGTGCCGAAGCAGCCCGAGCTCCGGGCTGGACAGCCGACCGTCGCCGCGGTGGTGGCTCAATGCCCGTGCCCGTGCGGGTGCGCCGGGTCGTCGGGGTGGTCGTGCGGCGTCTGCGGCGCGCCCCGCTTGTCCTCGAAGCCGGGCAGCACGACCCGGTAGGCGCAGGTGTCGCAGTTCATCCGCAGGTCGCCGCCGGCGATCTCCGACCAGCGCTCGGCGACGAGCTCGGCCAGCCGCGCACCCGGCCCGATCAGCCCGGCGGTGGTGACCTCGACACCCGGGTGCTCCGCGCCCCAGGCCCGGCTCTGGCTGACGATCCGGTCGGGCAGCACGCCGGCGAACAGGAGGTACGGCAGGACCACGACCCGGGTGAAGCCGAGCCGGGCCGCCCGGTCGAGCCCGGCCGGCACGGACGGCTCCGCGAGGCTGACGAACGCCGTCTCCACGGTCCCGATCCCGCGCCCCTCGAGCAGCAGCCGCGCGGTCTTGGCCACCTCGGCGTTGGCGTCGGGGTCGGTGGCCCCGCGGCCGACGAGCACGACGGCGACCTCGCCCCACTCCTCGCGCGGCACGGCGGCCTCGAGCCGCTCCTCGAGGTCGTCGAGCAGCAGCGGGTGCGGCCCGAGCGGGCGGCCGTACCGGAACGACAGGCCGGGGTGCCGCAGCCGTTCGCGGGCCAGTGCCGCCGGGATGTCGCCCTTGCTGTGGCCGGCGGCGACGAGCACGAGCGGGACGACGTCGACGGTGGTGTGGCCGGCGGCGACGAGACGGGTGACGGCATCCTGGATCGGCGGCGGCGCGAGCTCGAGGAACCCGCCCTCCACGTCGGCGTGCGGCAGCCGCTTGGCGACCCCCTCGACGAGCTCGGCGAACTGCGCGCAGCCGTCCTGGCTCCTGGTGCCGTGCCCGACGATGAGCAGGGCGGGCCTCACGGAAGCGCCTCGAGGTAGAGCAGGGCGTTGCAGGCGGCCGCGGCGACCGCCGAGCCGCCCTTCTCGCTGACGTTCGACAGCTGCGGCAGGCCGCTGCCGCGCAGCGCCGCCTTGCTCTCGGCGGCGCCGACGAACCCGACCGGCAGGCCGACGACCAGCGCGGGCCGCGCGTCGATGGCGAGCAGCTCGAACAGCGCCGTCGGCGCACAGCCGATCACCCAGACCGCGCCGGGTCCGACCTGTTCGTAGGCGCTGCGGACCGCGGCCGCCGAGCGCGTCAGGCCGTCGTGCGCGCGCGCCTCGCGCACCCGGCAGACGACCTCGCGAGCCGTGATGCCGGCCGCCACCATCTGCACGTCGGCGACGACGGGGGCGCCGGCGGCCAGAGCGGCGTGGCCCCGCCGGAGCGCGGCCTCGTCGCAGACCAGGTCGCCGACGTAGCCGAGGTCGGCGCTGGCGTGCACCACCCGCTCGGTGACGGCGCGCACCAGCGGCGGCAGGTGCGACAGGTCGACCCGGGAGCGCAGGACGGCGTACGACTCCTGCTCGATCGGGTGGACAGCACTGCGGGTCATCCGAACCACTCCAGCTTCTCGCGCAGCCGCACGACCTCCCCGACGACGGTCGCGACGGGGGCCTGCAGGCCGGCCGCCTCGACGTCGTCGGCGAGGCAGGCGAGCGTGCTCACCACCACCCGCTGCTGCGGTGTGCTGCCCTGCTCGATGCACGCGGCCGGCGTCTGCGGGTCCCGGCCGTGCCGCATCAGCCCGGTGCTGAGCAGCCGCAGCCGGTCGTGCCCCATGAGGATGACGAGCGTGCCGGGACCCCGCGCGAGCGCCTGCCAGCGGACCCGGCTGGCCGGGTCGTCGGGGTCGAGGTGGCCGGTGACGACGCAGACGTCCTGGGTGTAGCCCCGCGCGGTCACCGGGATCCCGGCGTACGCCGGGGCGGCGATCGCGCTGGTCACGCCCGGCACCACCTGGAAGGCGATGCCCGCGTCGACCAGCGCCTCCGCCTCCTCGCTGCCGCGTCCGAACACGAACGGGTCGCCGCCCTTGAGCCGCACCACCCGGCTGCCGGCCCGCGCGTGCGCGACCAGCTGCGCGTTGATCTCGTCCTGCCGCGGGGCGGTGCCGGTCCAGCTGGTCTTCCCGACGTCGACGACCAGCGCGCCCTCGCGGACGTGCGCCAGCACCTGCTCGGACACCAGCCGGTCGACGAGCACGACGTCGGCCTCACCGAGCAGCTGCGCGCCCTTGAGGGTGAGCAGCCCGGGGTCGCCGGGGCCGGCGCCGACCAGCGCCACGCTGCCGGGAGCCAGCCCGCCGGTCGTCATCGGCCCGCCTCGGGGGGCAGGTGTGCACTCGCACGCCCTGCGGTCCGGGGGGTCGCCGCCCCGGGAGCCGCACCGGGCGGGCGGGCCGTGCGCACCTCGAGGACGGCGTCGGCCGGACAGATCTCGACGCACTCGCCGCAGCCGGTGCAGCGGTCCTCGCGGACGACCAGGGGCACCGACGCGACGATCGCGTGCTCCGGGCAGGTCAGCAGACACGCCCCGCAGGCGGTGCAGGTGTCGAGGACGACGTAGCGCGACGCGGCGGACGCCGGCTGGCCGGTCATCGGGGCGCCCACCGGTAGCCGCGGGGCGTGACGAACCGGCCGGCCACGACCGTGCTCTGCGACGAGCCGACGACGACGCAGGCGTACATCGTCACCCGGTCGCAGTCGAGCTCGCCGAGCGTGGTCAGCTCGACGGCCTCGCGAGGGCGGGAGGCGTCAGTGACGACGCCGACCGGTGTGGTCGCCGGCCGGTGCTCCCGCAGCAGCCGCACCGCCTCCGGCAGCTGCCAGTCGCGCCCGCGGCTGCGGGGGTTGTAGAAGGTGACGACGAGGTCGCCCTGCGCCGCCGCCCGCACCCGCGCCTCGATTGCCCCCCACGGGGTGTGCAGGTCCGACAGGCTGATACTGGCGTGGTCGTGCCCGAGCGGCGCGCCGAGCAGGCTGGCGGCGGCGAGCGCCGCGGTCACCCCGGGCACGCCGACGACATCGATGCCGGGGCCGGCGACCTCCAGGGCCGGGGAGGCCATCGCGTAGACGCCGGCGTCGCCGGACCCGAGGAGCGCGACAGCGTGCCCCTGCTCGGCGGCCCGGACAGCGCTGTGCGCGCGCGCCTCCTCAGCGCCGAGCCCGGTGACGAGGATGCGGGTGCCGGGCCGGGCGAGGTCGCGCACCTGGTCGACGTACTGGTCCAGGCCCACCCAGACCGACGCCCGGCGCAGCTCGGCCTGGGCGCGCGGGGTGAGCAGGTCGCGGGCGCCCGGGCCGAGCCCGACCAGCGCCAGCCGGCCGCGCGGCCGGCGGCGGGCGACCGCGACGGTCCCCATGGCACTCCTGGTCTTCTGCACGACGAGCTCGTCACCCAGCAGCAGCGCCGCGGCCTCGGCGACGCTCGGCGTGCCGACCGCCGCCTGCGGGTGGGGGCTCGGGTTGGGCACGGCGACCTGCGCGAGCACGGCGGCGGCGTACGTCGTCAGCGGCCAGCCACGCCGGGCGCACAGCTCCACGAGCCCGGCCTCGTCGGCCTTCGCGTCGGCCGTACCGGCGGCGCAGACGGACTCCGCCGACAGGCCGGCGTCGGCGAGCGCCCGGTCGACGAGCGCCTCGAGCTCGTCGGCGCCGACGCCCCGGGACGCCCCGACGCCGAGGACGAGCGACGGCGGGCGCAGGACGGCGGTGAGCGGGTCCAGCCCGACCAGCCGGTCGGTGACGGCGAGGATGTGGTCGCCCTCGTCGTCGACGGGCAGCGGCGGCAGCGGCCAGGTCGCGTCGGCCTCCAGGCGTACGGGCTCCCCGTCGAGCATCGCCCGGCTCACGGCGGCGACAGCGCCCTCGACCGGCCAGCCCAGCATGTCGAGCCCGGGCAGGCCGACCGCGTCGGTGGCGGTGGTGACGACCGGCTGCGCCCCGAGCACGGCCGCGACGCGCACCGCGAGGTCGTTGGCGCCGCCGCGGTGACCGCCGACGAGCGCGACGGCGAAGCGCTGCGCCTCGTCGACGCACACCACGCCGGGGTCGGTGGCCTTGTCCTGCAGCAGCGGCGCGAGCAGCCGCACCGTCGCGCCGGTCGCCAGGAAGCAGACGAGGGCGTCGCAGGTGCACCACGCCTCAGCCAGCTCGCGGACGTCGTACGCCCGGGTCTCCCCCAGCACCTGCAGGCGGCCGGCGGCGGCCCGGCCGGCGGCGGTGGTGCAGACAAGCCCGATCACGCCCCGCCCCTCGCCCGTCGGGGTCACCGGGTGCCCCACAGCAGCAGCACCGGGTTGGTGGCGGCGAGCGCGGTGGCGCCGGCGAGCGGGCGCAGCCGGGCGGACGACAGCTGCACGCCATCCACCCGGTAGGGCGCCAGCGCGGCCTGCACGCCGGCGACTCGGTCGAGCGCGGCGAGCGCGACGACGACCGTGCGCGGCCGGCGGGCGACGCAGGCCCGGGTGATGGCGGCGACGTCCGCGCCACCCCCACCGACGAAGACGGCGTCGGGGTCGGGCAGCGGAACGAGCGCCGCCGGCGCGGTGCCCTGCACGACCTGCACGTCGACGCCGTGGGCGGCGGCGTTGTCGCGGAGGTGGTCGACGGGACCGCGCTCGACGGCGATGACGGCCGCGCCGAGCCGGCCGCACTCGACGCCGACCGCCCCGCTGCCGGCGCCGACGTCCCAGACCAGGTCGCCGAGGCGAGGGCCGAGCCGGGCGAGGGCGAGTGCCCGCACCTCGTACTTGGTGATCATCCCGTCCCGGTGGCGGAAGGACTCCTCCGGCAGCGCCCAGCCGGCGGGCTGCTCGCGGCCGGCGAGCCAGCCGCGGTGCGCGGGCCCGGCGCGGCGCGGGTCGAGGGCGAGCACGACGTTGAGGTCGGACCAGGGGCGGCCCGCCTCGGCGGGGTCCAGCCAGGTGCAGCGCTCCTGCGGCGTGCCGAGGTCCTCGGCGACGAACAGCCGGCGGGGCACCCCGAGCAGGACCCGGCCCAGCTCGGCGGGCCCGGCGCCGGCTGCGGTGAGCACCGCGACCTTGGGGTGCGCCCGGCAGGCGGCGATGGCGTGCCGCAGGTCGCGGCCGTGCGCGGAGGTGACGACGGCGTCGTCCCACGACAGCCCGGCCCGGGCGAAGGCGAGTGCGACCGACGAGACCGCCGGGTGCACCTCGGGTGCCACGCCGGCCGTCCGCAGCAGGCGGACGACGCCGAACAGCCCGGGGTCGCCACTGGCCAGCACCGCCGCGGGGCCGTCGTGCGCGGCGACCTCGCGCACGACGGACACCACGTCCCCCATCACCAGCGTGCGCGCCCCGGGCGCGACGTCGACCGCCGCCAGGTGCCGCTCGCCGCCGGCCACCAGCGTCGCGGCCGCCAGGCGGGCGGCGGCCGCGGGTCGAAGCGGGGCGCCGTCGTAGCCGAGGACACTGACAGTACGGCCGGGACCTCGGTCCACGGTCGCCGCCGTCACGCCACCCACCCCGCCTCGGTGGCGGCGACGACCCGCCTGCCGTCCGGGTCGACCATCGCGACCTCGGCGGCCAGCCCGCTGAACCGGTGCAGCACGTCGGCCACCCGGGCGCACAGCCCGTCGCCGCAGGGCCGCAGCACGCCGGCCGCCTCCCACAGCTCGTACGCGTGCCGGGCGGTGTTGGCGCCGGCGACCGCCTCCCGCAGCGCGGGCGGGGACAGCTCGGCCAGCACCGACAGGTCGACCTTGCTCCTGGTGTAGTGCGTCATGAGCACGCCGCCGGCGAGCTTGGTGAGCTTGCCGGCCATCCCCACGAACACCACCTCGGCGAGCCCCCGCTCTGCGGCCTGCCGCAGCGCCGCCCCGGTGAAGTCACCGACCTCGACGAAGCAGGTGACGGGCAGGTCGGGCAGCAGGCGCATGGCGGCCTTCTCGGTGCGGCCACCGGTGGCCAGCACGAGCGTCGGCAACCCCTGGGCGGCCATGACGTCGACGGCCTGCACCACCGACGCCCGCCACGACTCGGTCGAGAACGGCCGGACGACGCCGGTGGTCCCCAGGATCGAGATGCCGCCGAGGATGCCGAGGCGGGCGTTCGTCGTCTTCCTCGCCCGCTTCTCCCCGTCGGGCACGGAAATCACCACGCGCAGGCCGCGGCGGGCCAGGTTGACCGCCACCTGCACGTTGTCGCGGATCATCTGCCGCGGCACCGGGTTGATGGCCGGCCCGCCGACCTCCAGCCCCAGGCCCGGCTTGGTGACGACCCCGACCCCGACGCCGCCGTCGAGCTGCAGCCCGGAGCCCGCCAGCCAGCTCACCGTGGCCGTGAGGTGCGCGCCGTGCGTGACGTCCGGGTCGTCGCCGGCGTCCTTGACGACGACCGCCTCCGCCCGGTCCGGTGCCACCTCGCAGCGCTCGACGTCGAAGCCGACCAGCCGCTCGTCGGGCAGCACCACGTCGACGCGGGTCTGCGGCTGCTGGGTGGCGAGCGCGGTGGCCGCGGCCTTGGCGGCCGCGGCGCTGCAGGTGCCGGTCGTCCACCCGCTGCGCAGCGGTCCGGTCCGGGCCTTGGCCGTACGCGGCAGGTCGGGCTCGCGCAGCTCGCGCCCGGTCGCCTCGCCCGGGCTCACGTCCGCGCCGCCCGGTCCGGCGCCCGCGGCTGCGCCCGGGCGGCAGCCTGCGCGCGCAGCTGCGCCCGGGCGGCGGCCGACTCCACCTTGCGGTGCTCGTGGAAGTGCCCGGGGTGGTACAGGTGCGAGCGGGTGCCGCCGGCGGCCAGCGCCGGGCCGACGAGCACCATGGTGTGCCGGTAGAGCTTGTGCTCCTTGACCTTCGCCGCGAGCTCGCCGAGCCGGCACTCGAAGACCAGCTCGTCGGGCCAGGTGGCGGCGTACGCCACGACGCACGGCGTGTCCTCGTCGTAGCTGCCAGCGGCGAGCAGCTCGTCCTGCAGCTGCCTGGTGCGTGCCGCCGACAGGAACAGCGCCATCGTCGTGCCGTGCTCGGCGAAGGCCCGGACGCTCTCCCGCGAGGGCATCGGGGTCTTGCCACCCTCCAGCCGGGTGAGCACGACGGACTGCGCGACCTCCGGGATTGTCAGCTCGCGCTGGACGATCGCCGCGACCGCCGTGAAGCTGCTGACCCCGGGCACCACCTCGGTCTGCAGGCCCAGCCGGGTGCACAGCTCGTGCTGCTCCTGCGTCGCGCCCCACAGCGCCGGGTCGCCGGAGTGGATCCGGGCGACCCGCAGCCCGTCGCGGGCGGCCCGCTCGTACAGGTGCGTGATCCCCTCGACGGAGTGCTCGGCGCTGTTGACGACCTCGGCGTCCGGGCGGGCGTGCTGCAGAACGTCCTCGTGCACCAGCGAGGCCGCCCAGATGACGATGTCGGCCTCGGCGATGCGCTGCGCCGCCCGCAGGGTGAGCAGGTCGGCGGCGCCCGGGCCGGCGCCGACGAAGCTGACGTGCCCCGTCACAGCTTGCTCCCCCGGCCGGTGCGGTCGGTCGCCGGGACGATCACCGTGGACAGGTACGGCGTCTCGCCGGCCAGCTCCCCGGCCGGCCCGACCTGCTCGCCGGCCAGGCCGAGCGCGCTGCCGTACACCGCGCCGTCGAGCCGACCGAGCCGCCCGAGCACCTCGAGCACCTGCGGCATCCGCCGGCCGCCCTTGTAGGCCACCACCGTGTCGAAGTGCGTCAGCGCCTCCTCGAACGCCGGCACGCCGGCGGTCAGCGGCAGCAACGCCAGCGACTCGGTGCCCTCGCACAGCACGGTGCCGCTGCGCGCCGCGAGGTCCTGCATCGCGGTGATGCCGGGCACCGTCTCGACGTCGACCTGGGGCAGCCGCTCCCGGACGGCGTCGGCGAGATAGGTGAACGTGCTGTAGATGTTGGGGTCGCCGATGGTGGCGAAGGCGACGCAGCCCGCGCCGTCCCGCAGCTGCTGGGCGACCGCGTCGGCGGCCGCCTCCCACGCCGACAGCCGCTCGGCCGTCGGGCCACCGCGGTCGTCGAGCGCGAAGACCAGCCGCAGCGGCTCGACGTCGGTGTGCGCCCGCACCGTCGCCTCCGCCCGTCCCATCTCCTCAGGATCCATCACCGGCACGACGACGACGTCGGCCTCACGCAGCACCCGCACGCCCTTGACCGTCACCAGCTCCGGGTCGCCCGGGCCGACCCCGACCCCGACGAGCCTCACGGCAGCAGCTCGAAGGCCGGGACGTGCGCCGGGCGGACGACCGAGAAGTGCCGGTGGTCGAGGGTCGCCACCGAACCGGCCCCGAGGCGTTCGGCGGCGGCCACGACGGAGGCGTCGACGGTGCCGAGCGGCAGGTCGGCGTACTGCGCCACCAGCTCTGCGACCCGCAGCCAGTCGCCGGCGGCGACGGCCTCGATCTGCAGCGCGCCCGAAGCGAAGTCCTCCAGAAGGCGCACCTCGGCGCGTGCGCCCAGTCGCGTGCCGACGAGGTAGGCAGCCTCGGTCACCGCGAGCACCGGCACCACCAGCCTGCCGTGCCAGGACTGCAACAGCTCGAGTGACGCGGCGTGCGCCGCGTCACGGCTGTCCACGTAGGCGTACAGCGGACCGGTGTCAACGACGAGGGTCTGCACCCAGCTCCCGGGTCAGGATCTCCTCGATCCGCGCCGAGACGTCGGAGCGGCCGCTGTCCCCAGCACCCGCCGCCCGCAGCCGGCGCGGTCCGACGTACTGCTCGAGCGCCTCGCGGGTCAGCTCCGAGACCGTCGTGCCGCGCACCTGCGCGAGGTGCCGCAGCTTCGCGTCGACCTCGTCGGGGATCATCACCGTGGTTCGCTTCACGTATGCCAGCATATCTCACGCCGCCACCACCCTGCTGTCCACCGAGGCCTGCACGAACCGACCGGGCATCTGCGGGTACCCCGCCCAGTGCAGGTGCAGGTAGGACGCCAGTACGCGCTCGCCGGTGCTGAACCCGTGCACCGTGCCCGCCCAGCCCCAGGGGGCCCGCCGCCCGGCCGGCGGGTCCGTCGCTGTGCGGTGGAACTCGTGGCCGGTGACGGTGTCGCCGGCGACGGTGACCACGGTGTCGACGAGCGAGGTCACCTCGCGGTAGCCCAGGGTGAGCCGGGGCGACATCGTGGCGTCGGCGTCGTAGTGGCCCGCCATGAGTTGCCCGTCGAGTGAGCGGCACAGGTAGAGCAGCCCGGCGCACTCGGCGTAGACCGCCCCCCGGAAGGTACGCAGGTCGGCCAGCAGCGCACGGTTCGCGGCGAGCTCCGGCGCGTAGACCTCCGGGAAGCCGCCGCCGAGGTACACCCCGTCGACCCCGTCGGGCAGCGGGTCCCGCAGCGGGTCGAACGCGACCACCTCCGCGCCGGTGGCGGCGAGCAGCTCGGCGGTCTCCGCGTAGCCGAAGGTGAACGCGGGACCGGCGGCCATCGCCAGCCGGCCCGGCCGGCCGCGGACCGGGCCGACCTCGACCGAGGGCTCCCAGGCCCCCCCGGACAGCCCCGGGGCGGTACGGGCGAGCGCGAGCAGCCCGTCGACGTCGCACGACCGCTCGACCAGCGCCCCGAGCCGGTCGACCACCGCGGCGGCCTGCGGGGCACGCTCGGCGACCGGCACGAGCCCGAGGTGCCGGCTCGGCACCTCGATCCCGGCGTCGCGACGCAGCACCCCCAGCACGAGGACATCTCCCAGCGCCTCGCGCAGCAGGGCCTCGTGCCGGTCGCTGCCGACCCGGTTGAGGACGACGCCGGCGAGGCGCACCCGCGGGTCGTACGTCGTGAAGCCGTGCACGAGCGCCGCCACCGAGCGACTCACCGCCGACGCGTCGATGACGAGGACGACAGGCGCGTCGAGCAGGCGGGCCACGTGGGCGGTGGAGCCGTCATCGGTGGCGCCACGGCCGTCGTACAGGCCCATGACGCCCTCCACGACGGCGACGTCGGCGCCGCGGGCGCCGTGCAGCAGCAGCGGTGCGATCCGGTGCTCGCCGACCAGGACCGGGTCGAGGTTGCGGCCCGGCCGCCCGGTGGCCAGCGCGTGGTAACCGGGGTCGATGTAGTCGGGGCCGACCTTGTGCGGGCTGACCGAGAGGCCGCGGGCGCGCAGCGCGGCCATGAGGCCGGTCGCGACGGTGGTCTTGCCGGCGCCGGAGGCCGGTGCGGCGAGGACGAGGCGGGGGGGGCTCACCACTCGATCCCCCGCTGGCCCTTCTGGCCGGCGTCCATCGGGTGCTTGACCTTCGTCATCTCCACGACGAGGTCGGCGGCGGCGACGAGCGAGGGATGCGCGGCCCGCCCGGTGATGACGACGTGCTGGCCCTCCGGGCGGTCGCGCAGCGTCCGGACGACGTCGGCGACGTCCACCCAGCCCCACGTCATCGGGTAGGTGAACTCGTCGAGCACGTAGAAGCGGTAGGTCGACGCCGCGAGGTCGCGCTGGACCTGCCGCCAGCCCTCGAGGGCGTTGGCGGCGTGGTCGTCGGCCGACCCCGGCTTGCGGGTCCACGACCAGCCCTCGCCCATCTTGTGCCAGGTCACGGTGCCGCCCTGGCCGGTCCCGCCGAGGGTGCGCAGCGCGTGCTCCTCGCCGACCTTCCACTTCGCGCTCTTGACGAACTGGAACACCCCGATCGGCCAGCCCTGGTTCCACGCGCGCAGCGCGAGGCCGAAGGCCGCGGTGCTCTTTCCCTTCATCTCGCCGGTGTGCACGACGAGCAGCGCCCGGTTGCGGCGCTGCCGCGTGGTGAGCCCGTCGTCCGGGACCGACTCCGGAACGCCCTGCGGCGGCGCCACGTCAGGCCGCCCTGGCTACGGAGGAGTTCACGACGGCGGTGAGCGCGCCGGCCGACAGCTCCTCCAGCCGCAGCGCGAGGCCGCCGAGGCTGACGCCCAGCTCGCCCGCCAGGCCGAGCCGCATCGGCCCGCTCTCGCAGTCGACGACGACGCAGGCCGCGCCGGCCGCACGCAGGTGCGCGGCGGCCAGGTCCGGTGCGGGACCGCTGGTGTGCCGGCCGTCGGTCACGACGACGACGAGCGCCCGGCGGGACGGGTCGCGCACCGCCTCGACCCGCAGCACCTCGGCGGCGCGCAGCAGCCCGGCGGACAGCGGGGTACGGCCGCCGGTCGGCAGCGCGGCGAGCCGGGCGACCGCGGTCTCGACACTGCCGGTGGGGGGCAGCGCGAGGTCGGCGCCCGCGCCGCGGAACGTGACCAGCGCGACCTTGTCGCGCCGCTGGTAGGCGTCGGTGAGCAGGCTGAGCACTGCGCCCTTCACCGCCCCCATCCGGGAGCGGGCGGCCATCGACCCGGACGCGTCGACGACGAACAGCACGAGGTTGCCCTCGCGGCCCTCCCGGGTCGCCTCGCGCAGGTCGGTGGCGCGCAGGTCGAGTCCCGGGCCGGTGCGGCCACGGCGGCCCTGGTGCGGCGCGGCGGCGCGCAGGGTCGCGGCCAGGTGCAGCGCACCCAACCGTCCCGCCGGCAGCCGCGCCCCGGTCAGCCGGCCGTGCCCGCCGGCGCTGCGCGACCTGCGGCCGGCCGCACCTGCCTGCCGGTTGACTCCGGGCACGCGCAGCGCGACCGGGGTGTACGCCGCGCTCGGCGCGGCCGGCTCCTCATCGGGGGCCTGGTCGGCGCCCGGCGTGCCCGGGGCTGGGCCCTCGCCGGTGCGGTCCGCGACGCCGGCGGGCTCGGGTTCGTGCTGGTCGCCGGTTGCGTCGGTCCCGGGGTCGCCGTGGTCCGCGGTGCGGCCGGCGGGTGGGAGGGTGCCGCCGGACGGACCGTCGTCCTCGGGCTGTGGATGCTCCGGCCCGACGCTGTCGAGCGCGTCGTCGAGGCGCTGCTCGTCCAGGCCGGGTGCCTCGAAGGGGGTACGGCGCCGCCGGTGCGGGAGGGCGAGCCGCGCGGCGGTGCGGACGTCCTCGGTCGTGACCTCGTCGCGGCCGGCCCAGGCGGCCAGCGCGACGGCGGCCTTCGCGGTGACGAGGTCGGCGCGCAGCCCGTCGACGTCGAACGCGGCGCACACCGTCGTCACCTCCCGCAGCGCGTGGTCGCCGAGCACGACGCGGGGCAGCCGTTGGCGGGCCGTGGCGATCCGGGCGGCGAGGTCGGCGTCCGCGTCGGCGTACGACGCGGCGAAGCCGTCGGGATCGGCCTCGTAGGCCAGCCGTCGGCGCACCACGTCGGCGCGCTCGGCGGGCTCGCGGGTGGCGGCTACCTCGACGGTCAGCCCGAACCTGTCGAGCAGCTGCGGGCGCAGCTCCCCCTCCTCGGGGTTCATCGTGCCGACGAGCAGGAAGCGAGCGGCGTGCCGGACCGAGACGCCCTCGCGCTCGACGTACGACGTGCCGAGTGCGGCGGCGTCCAGGAGCAGGTCGACGAGGTGGTCGTGCAGCAGGTTGACCTCGTCCACGTAGAGCACCCCGCGGTGGGCGGCGGCGAGCAGCCCCGGCTCGTAGGCGGCCACCCCGCTGGTGAGCGCCCGCTCGAGGTCGAGCGAGCCGGTGAGCCGGTCCTCGGAGGCGCCGACCGGGAGCTCGACCAGCCGCGCCGGACGCGTGGTCGGTGCGCCGTGCACCGCGAGGTCGGGGCAGGACGGGTCGGGTGCGCCGGGGGCGCAGGAGAAGCGGCAGCCGGCTGCGGCGTCGACGGGGGGCAGCAGCGCGGCGAGGGCCCGCACGACGGTGGACTTGGCGGTGCCCTTCTCGCCGCGTACAAGCACCCCGCCCACGGCGGGCGAGACGGCGTTGACGACAAGGGCGAGCCGCAGGTCGCCCAGGCCGACGACGGCCGAGAACGGGTAGGGCGTGCTCACAGCGCGTACTCGGGCAGGGTCATGCCGACCTTCCTCGGGGTGTCCACGCCCCGGGCTAGGCGAAGCGACGGACCGAGTTCCTGGCTCCCCGTTGCCGGGTCACAGTGGCGGGACCGCGCCGGAGTCGCACCGGCTTCCTCGGAGGTCGTCGCTGAACACCGTGACCCTAGCCGCGGGACGCGGCGAGCGTCGCCCCCCCGCCCCCGCACCCCGGGCCGGCGGGCGGGCGGGCGGGCGGGCGGGGCCAGGGTCAGCCGAGCGGCAGGCCCGCCGGCCGCGCCTGCTCGGTGACAGCCGCGCCGAGCCACCCCTCGTCGCCGGCGCCGCGCTGAGCGACGACCGCAGCCGGGACGGCGACGTGGAAGCTCGCCCCGGCACCGGGCTCCCCGTCGACCCAGATGTGGCCGGCCATGGCGTGGACGAGCTGCCGGGCGATGTGCAGACCCAGCCCGGTGCCGCGCGTGGTGCGGGTGCGGTGGTCACCGAGGCGTTGGAACGGCTCGAAGACCCGCTCTCGGGCCTCTGGCGACACACCTGCGCCCCGGTCGGTCACGCTGATGGTGACGGTCGCCCCGTGCTGCCGCACCTGTACCAGAACCGGCTCGCCGGCGGGCGAATACTTGTCGGCGTTGGACAGCAGGTTTGCCACCACCTGCTGCAGACGCGCGGGGTCACACCGCGCCAGGGCGGGCGTGCCGGGCAGCCGCTGCTGCACGGGACGAGCCGAGCCGCTGCCGAGATCGCGTGCCGCCCGCTGCACGACGTCGCGCACATCGGCCACGGTGAGCTCGACGTCGAACTCGCCATGCCGCATCCGCGAGACGCTGAGCAGGTCCTCGACGAGCCGCTCCAGCTGCCCCGCCTGCTCGACGAGCGTGACCAGCACGCCCTCCCTGCGGGTGACGTCGTCCCCGAAGCCGGGCCGCTGCAGCATCTTGAGGTAGGCCTTGATGGGTGTCAGCGGCGTCCGGAGCTCGTGCGACACCGTCGCGATGAAGTCCTCCTTGGCGTCCTGCGCCTCGCGCTGCGCGGTGACGTCGTGCACCAGCACCACGATGTCGCCGGGCTCCATGCCCGACGAGCGCCCGGCGGCGACCGCCAGCAGGACCTGAGCGGCCGGGCGTTCCTCGTCACCCAGCCGGGCCGCCAGCTCCACCTCGTCCGCGTCGCCCAGCCGGCGCAGCAGCTCCTCACCGGTCAGCGCCGTGCCGTCCTCCAGGACACCGCGCAGAGCCTCTGCCAGCGGGCGGGACACGGCCCGCTGTTCGGGCAACGTCGTGATCCGCTCCATCGCCGGGTTCCACGCCCGCACCATGCCCGCCACGTCGACGAGCAGGATCCCGTCGGAGGCGTTCTCGACGATGCCCGACAGACGGCTGCGCTGCGCCTCCACCCGCTCGAACAGCCGGGCCTGCCGTAGCGCGACCGTCGTCTGCTCCGCGAAGGTCTGCAGGACCTGCAGCTCGCGTCGCTTCAACCGCACCGGGGCGGTGTAGCCGATGAGCAGCGCGCCGCGTGGGGCGTCGACGGCGCCCAGAGGGGCGAGCACCGCTGTCTCGACGCCGAGCGCCCGCAGCTCCTCGAGGACCTTCCCGTGCTCCCGCCGGGTGTGCAGCAGCACCGGCCCCCCGCCCGGCGGCGCGCGCTCCAGCAGGAAGGGCGCGTCCAGCGCCCCGGCCCCGGGCAGCAGGGCCGTCACCTCCGCGCCGAACAGGGTGCGCGCGCCGTGCTCGACGGCGCGCAGCAGCGAGGACGTGTCGGCCCGGTCCAGCCGCGAGGTGACCTGGTGCAGCTCACGCCAGGCATCCCGCTCCTGCTGCGCGCGCACGTAGTTGAAGTACAGGAGGTACGTGGCGAGCGCGATGAAGGGCAGCGCGACGATCAAGCCGCTGTTTCTGACCCCTAGGGCGACGATTGTGAGCCCGGCCGCCGTGTTGCCGCAGAAGACGAACAGGCGGAGGCGCAGTCCCCGGCTCCACACGTCGCGGATCGGCACGCCCTGCGACCAGCCGACCGCGAGCGCGAGGGTCACACTCACCCACAGGAAGCAGGCCGCGGCGGCCGCGAGCAGCGCCGCGACCGTGCGCAGGGTGACGGGACCGACCCCGGTCGTCCACGCGCCTTTGACCAGGGCGAAACAGATCCAGGCCAGGCACACTCCCAGCAGGCTCGTCGAGGCGTTGAACACGGCCTTGTGCGGTGAGCGCCGCCCGACGAGCTGCCGGAGCAGCAGCACGGACCCGGTGAGCACGATCAGCAGGGGCCACCCGCCCAGTGCCGCCCCGGTGACGAGCGCCGCCTCCGACCAGGTGAAGCTCACGCTGTTGCGGCCGAACCGGATCTGCAGCAGCGGGAGGTCGCCCACGAGAACGACGGCAGCGACCGCGACGACGACCAGCAGCCCCGGTCGGGACCCTGCCCGGAAGATCTCCATCACCGCAGCGGTGACGACGACGGCCGAGGCCGTGGCGAGGCAGCCGATCAGCAGCCACACCCGGCCCGGAAGGGACTCCCGGCCGTGGATCGGCATGAGGCTGCTGCGCCTCACGGGCGAGGGGCGGACATCTCACCGGGAAGGCGGCGGTCCCACGCCGGGCGTTGCCCCCAGAAGGCGGACTGGAACCCCTGGGAGCTCCAGGACTCCCCGCTCCAGGACTCCCCGCTCCAGGACTCCCCGCTCCAGGACTCCCCGCTCCAGGACTCCCCGCTCCAGGACTCCCCGCTCCAGGACTCCCCGCTCCAGGACTCCCCGCTCCAGGTGCTCGGGTCCCAGGGCCGGCACCTCGCGTCCTGCTCACCCTCGATGACCTGGGGCGTGGCCGAGCCGGGGCAGATCGTCACCACGTGGTAGCCGCCACGACTGGCCTCCAGCGAACCCAGGCCGGTGGCCGGCAGCGGCTGCGGTCTGCTGCCGCTGACGTCCGCGGCGAGCGCGCCCGGCACCGAGATGCGTCCGCGGCCCTGAGGGGCGCCCCGCTGCGGCAGCCGGGTCGCGGTGCTGCGCAGCGCCTGCTTCAGCTGGTCCGGCGTGAGGCCGGGCCGCGCCGACAGGAGCAGGGCGGCGGCGCCGGAGACGACCGCGGTCGCCTGCGACGTCCCGCTGCCACGGATGTAGTCCGCACCCTGCATCGCCTGCGGGTTGCTCAGGGCGATCCTCGAACCGCGCGCGACCGTGCTGACGACGAGCCGTCCGGGCGCGACGACGTCGGGCTTGCTGACGCCGTCCACCGTCGGTCCCTGTGCGGACCAGGCCGGCACGCTGTCGTCGTCAGGCAAGGTGTTCTCGTGCTCGTTGTAGGCACCGGCCGTGAGGACGACCGGGTCGTCGCCCGGTTTGGTGATCGTGCCCGGCTCCGGGCCGGTGTTTCCGGCGGCGGCGACGACGACGAGCCCCTCGCGCCAGAGCCGCTCGACGGCGAAGTCGAGCGGATCGACGGTGGCGGACTGCTGCGACCGCGTCCCCCAGCTCAGGTTCACGACCCGGATCCCGTACTTGTCGTGGAAGGACCCCACCCACTGCATGCCGGCGAGCACCGTCGAGACGTCCGTGGCGCCGCTGCGGCCGGCGAGCTTCACCGAGACGAGCCCGGCGGACGGGGCCATGCCGACCGTGGCTCCGGTGCCGTCCAGCCGCGAGGTGACGCCGTTCCCGGCGATGATGCCCGCCATGACCGTGCCATGGCCGTACGAGTCGATCAGGCTGTTGCCCTCGCCGGACAGGTCCGGGCCCGCGACGACCCGACCTGCCAGGTCGGCCACCGGGGCGATCCCGGTGTCCAGGACGGCGACCCGGACACCGGTCCCGGTGCTGCCACCGGCCCACGCCTGCGCCGCTCCGGTCGAGCGCGGGTAGGTGGTCGCGGTGCTGGCGGTGCTCGCACCGCCGAACGAGGACGAGGCCAGCGCGACCGCGGCGTCCGCACTGACCGACCGCACCGCCGGGCTTTCCCGCAGCCCGGGGACGGCGGCGGCGGGCACGTCCGCCGCGACGCCGTCGACGATCGGCAGGCGGCTGCGGACGGTGCCCCCGGCGGCCTGCACCGCCGCCGCGGCGGAGGCCACGCCGTCCCGCCCGATGACGACGACGGGCCGTCGCCCGTCCGGGGAGGACACGGCGGCCGTCCCGTCCGACGTGACGGGCAGCGGCACCGCAGGGGCGGCGAGGATCGCGGCTGCGCCGAGCACAGCGACCACCCGCGCGACCCTCGTCATCGACCTGTCCTTCGCTGGCAATGGCGTCCGGTCCGCCCGCGGGGCCTGAGGTCCGCCTGCGGCTGGTTCAGCCCGGCGTACGGTACCTCGTCCCGCCCCCGCGCGACAGGCGTTCCCGCCGCCGGTTGTGTGGCCGCTGCCCGTCCCGGTGACGCCGACCGTACGGTGTCCACGCCGCCTGGACGGCGGTGCAGCCCAACGGGCAGGAGACAGCGTGCTCGACAAGCGGGTCGACTCCCTCGCGGCCGCGGTCGAGGGCGTCCAGGACGGGGCCACCGTGCTCGTCGGGGGCTTCGGCAACTCGGGGATCCCCGTCGAGCTGGTGCACGCGCTGCTGGAGCAGGGGGCCCGGGACCTCACCCTGGTCACCAACAACGCCGGCAGCGGCGACACCGACGTCGCCGCGCTGCTGCGGGAGCGCCGGGTCCGCAAGATCCTGTGCTCCTACCCCCGGTCCAAGGGCTCGATCTGGTTCGAGGAGCTCTACCGGGCCCGCGAGATCGAGCTGGAGCTGGTGCCGCAGGGCACCCTCAGCGAGCGCATGCGGGCCGCAGCCGCCGGGCTCGGCGGCTTCTTCACCCCGACCGGCGCGGACTCGCGGCTCGCGCAGGGCAAGGAGATCCGGATGATCGGTGGACGCCGGCACGTGCTCGAGGAGCCGCTGCCCGGGGACGTGGCGCTGGTCAAGGCCGACCGCGCCGACCGGTGGGGCAACCTCGTCTACCACTCGGCGGCGCGCAACTTCGGGCCGACCATGGCCGCCGCGGCCGACCTGACCGTCGTGCAGGTCCGGCAGCTGGTCGAGCTCGGCGAGCTCGACCCGGAGTGCGTCGTGACTCCGGGGGTGTTCGTCGACCGGGTCGTACAGGTCCGGCCGGGGGAGGTCGCGTGAGCGTCGCACGGCTGTCCCGGTCCGGCATGGCCCGGCGGGTCGCCCAGGACATCCCGGACGGGTCCTACGTCAACCTCGGGATCGGGCTGCCCACCCTGGTGGCCAACCATGTGCCCGAGGGCCGGGAGATCATCTACCACAGTGAGAACGGGATCCTCGGTCTCGGCCCGGCGCCGGCCCCCGGCGAGGAGGACCCCGAGCTCATCAACGCCGGCAAGGACCTGGTGACGCTGCTGCCGGGCGGCGCGTACTTCCACCACACCGACTCCTTCATGATCATGCGGGGTGGGCACCTGGACATCTCCGTCCTCGGCGCCTTCCAGGTCAGCGCCGGCGGCGACCTCGCCAACTGGGCGACGCTCGATGACGACTACCCGCCGGCGGTCGGCGGCGCCATGGACCTGGCGGTCGGGGCGAAGCGGATCCTCGTGCTCACCACGCACACCACCTCGACGGGCGAGCCGAAGCTGCTGGAGCAGTGCACCTACCCGCTGACCGCGGCGGGCGTGGTCGACCGCGTCTACACCGATTTCGCGGTTCTCGACGTCACCGACGACGGATTTCTCGTACGGGAGATGGTCGACGGCCTCACGCCCGAGGCGCTGCAGGAGGTCACCGGCGCACGGCTTCGCTTCGCCCCCGATTTGGGCGTGCTCGCGTCGGGCTGACCCGACCGACGCTCACCCCGACCGGGCGGCGTCCTCGCGGGACCGGCCGTCGTCGTCGCCCCCGGAGTTCTCCTCCGGCTCCTTCTCCTTGCGCCGCAGCAGCACCGCGGACAGGGCGAGCACGGCGACGAGCACCCCCAGCACCCCGATCTCGGTGACGGCCCGGGCGAACTCCGGGCCCTTGCCGAGGTAGTCGTTGGCCGCCTTCACCGACAGGACGATGATCTCCTTGATGGCGGTGAGGATGCCGGCCACCAGGAATGGCTCGGCGACGATCTGCCGCTCCTTCAGCGTCGTCCGCACCGCGTAGAGCAGCTCCACGAAGATGAACACCAGCAGCAGGGCGTCGAGCACGTCGATCATCGCGTCGTCCGCCTCGGAGGTGGCGCGCTGCACCCCGAGCACCGCGGCCCGCGCCAGCACGACCAGTGCGCTCCCGGCGAGCAGCACGGCGATCGACACGTAGATGACGTCCTCGACGACGGCCAGCAGCCGGTTGCCCGCCCGTACGCCGCCGGGGGTGCGCTCGTCGGCCATGCGTCACCTTGCCGCAGCAGCCCCCGCGGGCGCAGCAGGACCGGCCGGGGAGCTACGGGAAGACGACGGTGCGCCGGCCGTTGCGCAGCACCCGGTGGTCCAGGTGCCAGCCGACGGCGCGGGCGAGCGCGATGCACTCCAGGTCGCGGCCGATCTCCACCATCCGGTCCGGGGTGGCGGCGTGGTCGACCCGGGCCACCTCCTGCTCGATGATCGGCCCCTCGTCGAGGTCGGCCGTGACGTAGTGCGCGGTCGCGCCGATGAGCTTCACCCCGAGCGCGTGCGCCTGGTGGTAGGGCCGGGCGCCCTTGAAGCTCGGCAGGAACGAGTGGTGGATGTTGATGGTGTCGGGCAGCGCGGCGCACAGGCCGTCCGACAGCACCTGCATGTAGCGGGCCAGCACGACGAGCTCAGCACCCGACTCGCCGACGATCTCCAACAGCCGCTCCTCCGCCGCCGCCTTGCCGCCTGGTGGCACCGGCACGTGGTGGAAGGGCACGCCGTGCGCCTCGACCAGCCCGCGGAAGTCGGGGTGGTTGGACACCACCGCGACGAGGTCGGCGCGCAGCGCGCCGGTGCTGTGCCGGTAGAGCAGGTCGTTGAGGCAGTGCCCGAGCCGGGAGACGAGCACGACGACCATGGCGCGCTCGGCCCGGTCGTGCAGCTGCCAGTCCATGGCGTACGCCGCGCCGACCGCCGCGAAGGCCCCCCGGAGCCCGGACAGGTCGATGCCGCCCACGGGCGTGGTGAGGTGCACCCGCATGAAGAACAGCCCGGTGCTCTCGTCGCCGAACTGCGAGCTGTCGACGATGTTGCACCGGTGCTCGGCCAGCAGGCCCGAGACGGCGTGCACGATCCCGATCCGGTCGGCGCACGACAGGGTCAGGACCGCGTGCTGACCCGCCATCTGCCCGACCCTAGCGGCCGGTTCGTGGCGACCGGGAGCCGCCGGCCGCCCCGTGACAGCTGGCCGGCACAGGTGTATACCGGGTGACAAGATCGCTGTGCTCCGGGGGGTGTACGTACAGATGACCACCCTGCCCTCGCCCCGGCTTCGGTCGGCGGGGGACGGCCCCGGCTCGCTGCGACTCACCGGCGGCGGTCGGCGGGTCCTCGTCACGACGGTCCTGCCGCTGCTGCTGCTCGCCTGCCTCGCGTGGACGCTGACGGTCCGCAGCGCCGACATGGGCATGACCGACGCCACCGCCTTCGCCGCCGGCTGGATCGTCATGATGACGGCCATGATGCTGCCGGCGGTGGCGCCGGTGGTCGGGCTGTACGCGCTGGCGGCGCGGCGCGGCGTCGTGGCGGCCGTCCCCGTCTTCGTCTGCGGCTACCTGCTCGTGTGGGCTGCCTCCAGCCTGCCGGCGTACGCCGTCTCCCGGGCGGTCACCGGTCCGCTGATGGACGGCGAGCCCTGGGTCGGCCGGGCAACAGGGGCGGCCCTCCTGGTCGCCGCCGCCTACCAGCTCACGCCGCTCAAGGCGACCTGCCTGCGGCACTGCCGTTCACCCATGTCGTTCTTCCTGTCCCGCACCAGAAGCCTGTCTCGCCCAGGCACCGCGTTCGCGGCCGGCGCCGGGCACGGCCTGTACTGCCTCGGCTGCTGCTGGGCGCTGATGGGCATCCTCATCGCCGTCGGCGGGATGCAGCTCGGCTGGGCGCTTGCCCTGGCCGCCGTCCTCACTCTGGAGAAGCTCGCCCCGTGGGGAGAGGCCGTGGGCCGCGCGAGTGCCGCGGTCGCCGCCGTGCTCGGCGTCGCCCTCGTCGCGCAACCGTCCCTGCTCGTCCACCTCGTCCGTATGTAGGAGCCCGCAATGACCGCGACCGACACCGCCCAGCGCACGTCGTACCGCCTCACCGGCAAGGGCTACGAGTTCTGCAGCTGCCAGCCGGGCTGCACCTGCAACTTCTCCGGCTTCCCGACCTCCGCCGACGGCAGCTGCAAGGCCATCGTCGGCAATGTCATCGAGTCCGGGGAGTGCGGCGGCGTCGACCTGAGCGGCATCACCGCGGCCGCCATCATCGACTGGCCCCAGGCCATCCACGACGGCAACGGCCGGGCCGTCTTCGTCGTCCCGCCGGAGACGACGGACGAGCAGGTGGACGCGCTCGCGCAGATCTACACCGGCCAGCTCGGCGGCATGCCCTGGGAAATACTTGGCACGACGTACACCGTCGCGGGCCTGGTCAAGGCTCCCATCACCATCACCGGCGACGGTCTCGACATCGTGATGACGGTCGACGGCGTCGGTAAGGCAGAAGGACGCTACTTCGCCAACCCGGTCACCGGGGAGCGGCACGAGGCGCACATCGTGCTGCCCACCGGGTTCATCTGGGTCAAGGGCGAGTGCGGCGTCGGGTCGTTCTCGGTGGCGGCAGAGGGCCTGTCCCTGTCGTTCCAGGACTCGAACTGGATCCTCTACGACTTCGACTGGAGCAACCAGTCCTGACGCCGCACCGGCTCGGGCGCGCCGCCCAGCCGTCGTCCAGAAGGACGGCCACACCGGTGACACGCCGGTCGGGCGGACAGGGTGCCTGGTCGTCTGTCTATGCAGACTGCTGCAGCGGGCGGCGGCACTCGGCATAGGCGCGCCCCGAGCGTGCCTGCCTCGCCGCAGGCGGCGGACCGCAGGGGCCCCTACGCCCCGGTGTAGGGGCCGCCGGAGCGCCCGTTGCGGTCTGCGAGCAGGCCGGCGACGGTCGACACCGCGATCTCCGGTGGGGTCCGAGACCCGATGTCGAGCCCGATCGGCCGGTGCACCCTGGCGATCTGCTCGTCGGGCACGCCGCGCTCGCGCAGGGCCGCGACGTGCGGCGCGGTGTGTCGCGGGCTGCCCATGACACCGACCCAGCGGGCCGCGCCGGCCAGCGCGGCGGCCAGGATGTCGCCGAGCTCGGGGCGCTCGTGGTCGCACACGACGACGTCACAGCCGGCGTCGATCCGCGCGTCCGCGACGGTGCTCACGGTGCGGGCCCCCGGCACCGGCTCGGCGGCGAGCCGGGCCGGGTCGGGATCGAGGACGGTGACCGGCCAGCCGAGCCGGTTCGCGAGCGCCGCCACCTCCCGGGCGACCGGCGAGGCGAAGACGAGCACGAGCCGGCGGGTGTCCGTCGGCAGGCTGATCTCGCCGTGCGCGGCGGCGCACGCCTCGTCGTGGATGTGCCCGGGCTCCCCGTGCGCGGCGTGGTCCTGAGCGGCAGTCATGCGTTCCAGTCTGCCGGGTGCGGCGAGATCCGCCCTACTCGCCCTCGAGGTCACCCTCGAGCTCGAGGTAGGTCCGCTTCAGCCCGGCGAGCGCCTCGGCACTGGGCTGCTCCCACAGCCCCCGGTCGGCCGCCTCGAGCAGCCGCTCGGCGACGCCGCGCAACGCCCACGGGTTGCTCCTGGCCATGAACGCCCGGTTGGTCTCGTCGAAGACGTACGCGGCCGCCAGCTTCTCGTACATCCAGTCCTCGACGACACCGGCGGTCGCGTCGTAGCCGAACAGGTAGTCCACGGTGGCCGCCATCTCGAAGGCGCCCTTGTAGCCGTGCCGCTGCATCGCGGCGATCCACTTGGGGTTGACGACCCGGGAGCGGAACACCCGGTGCGTCTCCTCCTGCAGCGTGCGGGTCCGCACGGTGTCCGGGACCGCGGAGTCGCCGACGTACGCCTCCGGGCTCGTGCCGGTGAGCGCCCTGACCGCCGCGACCATGCCGCCGTGGTACTGGAAGTAGTCGTCGCTGTCGACGATGTCGTGCTCGCGGGTGTCCTGGTTCTTCGCGGCGACCCGCACCCGCCGGTAGACCCGCTCCAGGTCGCCCCGGGCGGGCGCGCCGTCCAGCCCCCGGCCGTACGCGTAGCCGCCCCACACGGCGTAGACCTCGGCGAGGTCGGCGTCGCTCTTCCAGTCCCGGCTGTCGATGAGCGGCAGCAGCCCGGCGCCGTACGCCCCGGGCTTGCTGCCGAAGATCCGGGCGGACGCCCGGCGGGGATCGGCGCCGGCGGCGACGTCCGCGGCGATGTGCCGGGCCAGCGGGTTGTCCGGCTCCGGGCTCGCGGCGGCGAGCTGCACCGCGTCGTCGAGCAGCTGCACGACGTGCGGGAACGCGTCGCGGAAGAACCCGCTGATCCGCAGCGTGACGTCGACGCGGGGCCTACCCAGCTCCTCGCGCGGGACGAGCTCCAGACCAGTGACCCGCCGGGAGCCCTGGTCCCAGACCGGCGTGACCCCGAGCAGCCACAGCGCCTCGGCGATGTCGTCGCCCGCGGTGCGCATCGCGCTGGTGCCCCAGACGACGAGCCCGACCGTGTCGGGGTGCTCGCCGTGGTCGGCGAGGTAGCGCGCGATCAGCGAGTCGCCCAGCGCCCGGCCGACCTGCCACGCGTTGCGGGACGGGATCGCCTTGGGGTCCACGGAGTAGAAGTTGCGGCCGGTCGGCAGCACGCCGACCAGGCCGCGGGTCGGCGAGCCGGACGGGCCGGCGGGCACGAAGCCGCCGGCCAGGCCGTGCAGCAGATGGTCGATCTCGTCGGGAGTCCTCGCGAGGCGAGGGACGACCTCCTCGCAGGCGAACCGCAGGACCGCCTCGACGTCGGGCAGTTGCCGGTCGAGCACGTCGACGACGATCGCCGGGACCGCGGCGGCGTCCCAGCCCTTCAGGTCCAGTGAGGACACCAGCCGCCGGGCGAGGCCCTCGAGCTGGTCGGCCGAGCGCCGGTCGTCCTCGACCAGCCCGTACGCCGCCCCGAGCGCCCGCCGCAGCCCCGGCAGCGCGCCGCTCGCGCCGCCCCAGGTCTGCTGCGCCCGCAGGATCCCGAGGACGAGGTCGACCCGGGGCTCGCCCGCCGGCGCCTGGCCCAGTACGTGCAGGCCGTCCCGGATGAGGACGTCCTTGACCTCGCACAGGTAGCCGTCGACGTGCAGGATGAAGTCGTCGAACTCCTCGTCGCTCGGGCTCTGGCTGACGTGCAGGTCGTGGTGCAGCTGGGCCTGCTCCACGAGCTCCCAGATCTGCGCGCGGATCGCCGGCAGCTTCGCCGGGTCCATCGCCTGCACCTGCGCGTGCTCGTCGAGCAGCTGCTCGAGCTGCGCCATCTCGTCGTAGGTCTCCGCGCGGGCCATCGGCGGCACCAGGTGGTCAACGACGGTCGCGTGCGCGCGGCGCTTGGCCTGCGTGCCCTCCCCCGGGTCGTTGACGATGAACGGGTAGAACAGCGGCAGGTCGCCCAGGACCGCGTCGGGCGCGCACGACGCGGACAGCCCGAGGCCCTTGCCGGGCAGCCACTCCAGCGTCCCGTGCTTGCCGAGGTGCACGACGGCGTCCGCGCCGAACCCGCCCTCGCCTTGCGGGGACGCCAGCCACCGGTACGCCGCGAGGTAGTGGTGGCTGGGCGGCAGGTCGGGGTCGTGGTAGATCGCGATCGGGTTCTCACCGAAGCCGCGCGGCGGCTGGATCATGAGCACGACGTTGCCGTACTGCAGGGCGGCCAGCACGATCTCGTCGCCGTCGACGTAGAGGCCACCGGGCGGCGGACCCCAGTGTTCGAGCATCGCCGCACGCAGGTCGGCCGGCAGCGCGTCGAACCAGCGCTGGTACGACGCCAGTGGCACCCGGGCGACCGCGGCCCGCAGCTGGTCCTCGGTGAGCCACTCGACGTCGTGGCCGCCCGCGGCGATGAGGGTGTGCACGAGCTCGTCGCCGTCCTCCGGCCAGGCGGCCCCGTCCCCGGAGGGGGCCCCGACGTCGTAGCCCGCCTCCCGCAGGGCGCGCAGCAGGACGACGGCCGACGCGGGGGTGTCCAGGCCGACGGCGTTGCCGACCCGGGAGTGCTTGGTCGGGTAGCTCGACAGGACGAGCGCGAGCCGCATGTCGGCGCGGGCCAGGTGCCGCAGCCGGGCGTGCGCGACGGCGGTGCCGGCGACGCGGGCGGCCCGCTCCGGGTCGGCGACGTAGGCCGGGACCCCGTCGGCGCCGGTCTCCTTGAACGAGAACGGGGCGCCGACCAGCCGGCCGTCGAACTCCGGGATCGCCACCTGCATCGCCGCGTCGATCGGGGCGAGCCCGGCGGTGGAGCGCTCCCAGTCGGCGCGGCTGCTCGTGACGCACAGGCCCTGCAGGACAGCGACGTCGAGGCCGGTGAGCGCCCGGGCGTCCCAGCCCTCGGCGTCCGCGGCGGTGGAGCCGCCGCCGGCCAGCACGGTGACGATCAGGGCGTCGACCTGCCCGGCGAGGTGCTCCTCGACCGCGGCCACCCGCCCGTCGGCGTCCGGCCGCAGTGACGGCAGGTAGACCGGCCGGGCGTTACCGCCGGCGGCCTCGACCGCCTCGCACAGCACGTCGACGAAGCCGGTGTTGCCCGACAGCTCGTGCGCCCGGTAGTAGACGACGCCGACGGTGGGCCGGTCCGGGTCGTACGCGCGGTGGCCGCGCACGCCGTGGACGGGCAGCGGCAAGGGGGCCGCGAAGCCGTGCCCGGTCAGCAGCACCGTGTCGGACAGGAACGCGACCAGCTCGCGCAGGTTGTCCGGGCCGCCCTCGCGCAGGTAGGCCGCGGCGTCCGCGACCACGCCCGCGGGCACCGTCGACAGGGCGGTGAGCTCCGGATCGGCGCCCTCACCGCCGAGCGCGACGACGGGGACGTGCCGCCGGGCGGCGTCCTCGACCAGCGCGTCGAGGCCGTCCCAGGCGCGACGGCCGCCGAGCAGCCGGACGACCACCAGGCGGACGCCTTCCAGGTCGACGGCCGGTGTGCGGGCGGGGTTGGCCAGCCGCAGCGCCAGCGCGGGTTGCGGCACGGCGCCGGCGGCGAGCAGGTCGGTGTCGGCGGTCGACAGCAGCAGCAGGGTCACGGTGCCAGTCTCGCCGACGCCGCGCCGGCGGGCGGTTCAGGCGGCCGTTTCAGGCGGGCGGCGGGCCGCCGCAACCCCTCGGAACGGGTCAGCCCGCGGCGCGCTTGAGGACGTCGGCCGGGAACGCGCCGGCCTGCACGCACCGCTCGCCCCAGGCCTGCAGCCGGGCGAGCAGGCCGTCCACGTCGGCGCCGAGTGCCCCGACCGCCGGCGCCATGGCGGCGTCGGTGGCCGCCTCGAGCGCGGCCCGTCCCGCCCGACCCTCGTCGCTCAGGGCCTGCCCGGTCAGCCAGCCGCGCTGCCGCAGCGCCTCGACCGCGGCCTCGAGCGCCTCCGGCGACCAGCCCCGGGTGCCGGTGTAGGAGCCGAGATCCATCCCCAGCCACAGCTCGGTGAGCACGTTCATCTCGACCGCGCCGAGGCCGGCCGCGACGGCGACGGCGGTGTGCGCGTCGCCGCGGGCCTCCCGGAGCAGCTCGCTGGCCCGTTGCAGCCGGGCCGCCGGGCCGTCCGGCACGGGACGGTCGAGCAACCCGGCGTACAGCGGCCGCCCGACCACCGGCAGCGTCCGCGCGGCCGCGAGCAGCAGGTCGGCATCGGCCGCCAGATCCTCCCCCGCCAGCACCTGCTCGGCGCTGGCCGCAGTCTCGCGGTCCCGCACCTCGAGCAGCTCGTCCCGCCCGACGGCCGCCTGGCCCGCCGCGAGCACCCCCGCGACCAGCGACGGCTCGAACCACGCGAACGCCGCGGCCGTCGCCCCCGCCGTCGGGTCGCCCAGTGCGGCGGCCCGACCCCACAGGTAGCCGGACAGGAAGTCCAGCCCCAGCGCGGCCTGCGCCTCGTTGACCCGGCGCGACCAGATCGGATGGGCGGCGAGCGGTTCGACGGCGTCGCGCAGCCGCCGGGCCGGTGAGCCCGCACTGACCGCCGACGGCACGGGCGTGCCCTCCGGCCGGGCGGGGAAGAACGCCGCGATCGCCTCGTCGTACAGCACGTGAGCCTCCTGTGTCGGGGGCCGGACCGTACCGCTCAGGCAGGCGCACCGGGCGGCACGAACGGCAGTCCGCTCGGCGGGCCCTGCTCGAGCAGCCGCAGCACGGCGCGCGTGTCGAGGTGGTCCGCGACGAGGTCGCCGAGCGCGTCGAGCCGATCCTGCCGGACCTGCGCGAAGGAGGCTGTGCCCGGTTGCCAGTCGCGCCCGGCGGCCGCGGCGACCTCGGCGAGCAGCGCCCGGCGTACGCCGTCGGACTCCAGGGCGCCGTGCCACACCGTGCCGGACACCGCCCCCGACCGGCAGCCCTCGTCGGGGTCGAACAGCGCCTGGCCGCCGTCGCGGGTGAGCACCCCGTGGTGGATCTCGTAGGCGGTGCTGACCGGGTGGGGCCCGTAGGTCCCGACCGGCCGGCCGAGCACCTTCTCGGCGCCGAACACCGTGCGCACCGGCAGCAGCCCGAGGCCGGGCACCGCGCCGGCGCGCGACTCGATGTCGTCCTCGATCGACGTGCCCAGCATCTGGTAGCCGCCGCACACCCCGAGCACCGGCCGCCCGGCCGCCGCCCGCTCGGCGAGCGCCGCGTCGAGCCGGCGCGCCCGCAGCCAATCCAGGTCGGCGACGGTCGCCCGGCTCCCAGGCAGGACGACGAGGTCGGCGTCGGCGAGCTCCTGCGGCGTCGTCGCGAAGCGCACCAGCACGCCCGGCTCGCTGCGCAGCGCGTCGACGTCCGTCCAGTTCGACAGCCGGGGCAGCCGCACGACCGAGACCCGCAGGACGTCGCGGCCGACCGGAGGGACCGCGGCGACGGGCGCGGACAGCCCGAGGGAGTCCTCGACGTCGAGCTCGAGACCCTCGGTCCAGGGCAGGACGCCGTACGTCGGCCGCCCGGTCAGCCCCCGCAGCATCGCCAGGCCCGGCGCGAGCAGCGCCACGTCGCCGCGGAACTTGTTGACGACGAACCCGCACACCAGGGCCTGGTCCTCGGGCGACAGCAGCGCCAGGGTGCCGAACAGCGCGGCGAAGACCCCGCCGGGGTTGATGTCGCCGACGACGAGCACCGGCAGGCCGGCGGCCCGCGCGAGGCCCATGTTGGCGATGTCGGTCGCCCGCAGATTGATCTCGGCGGGGCTGCCCGCACCCTCGCAGATCACGACGTCGAAGCGGCCCCGCAGGTCGGTGAGGCAGTCCAGGGCGATGTCGAGCAGCGCGGCCTTGTGCCGGCGGTAGGACATGGCGGACACGTCGGCGTACGGCCGGCCGAGGACGACGACCTGGCTCGTCTGGTCGCTGCCGGGCTTGAGCAGGACCGGGTTCATCGCCGCCTCGGCCGGGGCGCCCGCCGCCGCGGCCTGCATCGCCTGGGCCCGGCCGATCTCCGCGCCGTCGATCGTCACCGCGCTGTTCAGGCTCATGTTCTGCGCCTTGAACGGCGCCACCTTCACGCCCCGGCGGGCGAGCCACCGGCACAGGCCGGCGGTGAGCACGCTCTTGCCGGCGTCGGAGGTGGTCCCGGCCACCAGCAGCGCGCCGCTCACCGGCACCCCGCGACCGCGAGCGCGGTGGCCGCGAGCGAGACGGCGAGCGAGAGCCGGGCGGCCCTGCTGATGTCGTCGACGTCGGGTGCGGGTCCGTCGCCGAGCAGCGGCCGGTCCTCGCTCCGGCCGCCGTACGCGAGCCGACCGCCCAGCGTGCGGCCGAGGGCTCCGGCGAACGCCGCCTCAACCGGGCCGGCGTTGGGGCTCGGGTGCTTGCGGCCGTCCCGCCGCCACGCCCGCAGCGCCGCCCGCGGGCGACCGCCGACGACGGGCGCGAGCCCGACGACGAGCGTGGCCGTGACCCGCGCCGGCACCAGGTTGGCGAGGTCGTCGGCGCGCGCCGCCGCCCATCCGAACCTCAGGTGCCTCGGTGACCGGTGCCCGACCATCGCGTCGAGGGTGTTGACCGCCCGGTAGGCCAGCAGGCCGGGCACCCCCAGGGCGGCCCCCCACAGCAGCGGGGCGACGACCGCGTCGGAGGTGTTCTCCGCCACCGACTCGACGGTGGCGCGGGCCAGTCCGGCTGCGTCGAGCTGCTCCGGGTCGCGCCCGCACAGGTGCGTCACCCGCTCCCGCGCGGCAGTGAGGTCGCCGGCCCGAAGCAGCGCCTCCATAGCGGCGGCCTCGCGGCGCAGCGTCGTCCCGCCGAGCACCGCCCACGTCGCGACCGCGGTGAGGACGGCCAGACCGGCCGGGGTGGCGCGGGTGGACCTGCCGGTCACCGAGCCGGCGAGCGCCACCGCGCAGCACAGCAACCCGGCGTACGCGGCGCCGACCGCCCGGTTGTCGCGGTGTACCCGCCGCTCGAGCCGGCCGGCGGCGGCGCCGAACACGGCGACCGGATGCCCACGGCGGGGGTCGGCGAGCAGGGCGTCGAGCCCGACCCCGGCGAGCAGACCCCAGGCCGCCGCCGGACCCCCACCGCGCGGTGCCGAGCGTCGGAGGGCTCGGTCGGTTGCGGCGTCCACACCGCGGACCCTACGGAGCGCGGGTCCGGCCCGCATGGTCGGCTTGGGTCATGACCGTGGTCGACCTCGGCTCGGTGCTGACCTTCGCCGGCCTGCTGGTGGTGGCGGCCGGGGCCCTGGCCGCCGGCGGGGTCGGCCTGCGCGCCGTCCCGGCGCTGGCGGTCGCCCGGGCGGCGGCGCAGCTGGCCGTCGTCACCGTGGTGATCGGCCTCGCGTTCCGCAGCACCGCCGTGGCGGGTGCGTTCGTCGCCGTCATGCTCGGCGCGGTGGCGGTCACGGCCGGGCGGCGGCTCGGGCCGGGACGGCGGCATGTGGGACAGGTCCTCGTGGCCAGTGCCGCCGGAGCCGCCCCGGTGCTCGTGCTGCTGCTCGGCACCGGCGCCTTCCCGAGGACGCCGCGCTACGTCATCTCCTTCGCCGGCATCGTGCTCGGCGCGACGATGACCGTGTGCACGCTCGCCGGTCGGCGGCTGCGTCAGCAGGCCGCCGACCGCTGGCTGGAGGTCGAGGCGTGGCTGGCACTGGGGGCTTCGTCGCGGCAGGCCGTGGCGCCGTTCGTGCCCGCGGCGGTGCGCGAGGCGCTGCTGCCCGCGATCGACCAGACCCGGACGACCGGGCTGGTGACGCTGCCGGGAGCGTTCGTCGGCGCGCTCGCCGGCGGGGCTTCCCCGGCCGCGGCCGCCCGCTTCCAGCTGGCGGTGCTGGCCGGCCTGCTCGCCGCGCAGGCGGTGAGCGCCGTGGTGCTGCTGCGCCTGCTCGCCCCCGAGCTCGCGGTGCGGCCCGCGCCCTGACCCGACGGCCTCAGGCGCCCTACCAGGTGACGCCCTGCTGCGAGAGCGCCGCCTCGGTCTCCAGCCGGGCCAGGGCGGTGAGCGGGGAGCTCGGCTCGGGGAGCCCGACGGCGCGGCAGCAGGAGCGCAGCGTGTCGTCGTAGGCGAGCGTGACCGTGCGCATCCGGGCGACCCGGGCCGGCAGGTCGGACCGCGAGATGCGCCGGTAGTCGTCCTCGAGCCGGCGCAGGTCGGCGACGAGCCGCTCGAGGCTGATGCCGGCCGCAGCCGCGTCGCGTCGCGGCGACCGATAGGTGCCGCACCACCGCTCCAGCGCACGGCCGGCGAGCAGCAGCGCAACCGTGGGGGTGGCCACGAGGACGGCGTACAGAACGAAGGCAGGCACCGCTGCTCCAGCGACGTCGGGGTGTCCAGGATGACGCACCCGGGACTCGGAGGCGAGCGCGGGCGTCAACTGGTGAGGCGGACGCCGCCGATGAAGTCGCTGCGTACCGCCGAGGACACCTTGACCACGTCGCCGGTGTGCGGCGCCTCGATCATCTTGTCGTTGCCGAGGTAGATCGAGACGTGGTGGATCGTGCTCGCGTCGGAGGTGTCGGTGGCGAAGAACATGAGGTCACCGGGCTTGAGCTCGGCTCGGCCGACGTGGCGACCGGCGTCCCACTGGGAGCCGGTGAAGTGCCCCAGGCCGACCCCGGCATGGGCGTAGGCGAACAGCGTGAGGCCGGAGCAGTCGAAGCCGACCGTCCCCGCACCCTGCGCGATGCCCCTGGTCGGCCCGCTCGCGTTGCCGCCGCCCCAGGCGTACGGGATGCCGATCTCGCTGTAGGCCCAGGAGATCGCCACGGCCGCGGCGCTGCCGGGAGCCGGCGCGCCGACAGCCGCCGGTGCCCGCCTCGCGGCCTCCGCCTCGCGGCGGGCCTGCTCGGCCTTGACGGCGAGGTCTGCGGCGTTGGCGCTCGCCGAGCCGAGGGCTCGTTCCGCGGCGTCGACGAGGGCCACCGCGTGCTGCTTCGCGGCGGCCGCCTGGCCCGCCGCCGCCCCGGCAGCCCCGGCGGCCGTCGACGCACCCGATGCGGCGGCCGCGGCCGCGGCGGCTGCCTGCGCGGCCTCGGCGGCGCGCAGCGCCACCTGCTCGGCCTGCGTCTGGGCGGTGGCCCGCGCGTCGTCTGCGCGCGCGGCCGTCGACGCGGCCGCGGTCCTCGCCGCGGCCAGCGCGTCGACGGTGCCCTTCTGGTGCTCGTCGACCCTGTTGAGCACCTCCCGGCCGGTGGCGAAGGTCAGCGGGTCGGCATCGAGCATCGCCGACAGCAGCGCGAGGCTGCCGCCTGAGCGGTAGGCACCGGACGCGACCTGGTCGAGGGCCCGCTGAGCCTGGGCAACGGCCTGGACCGCGCGCTCGTGCTCCTGCCGCGCCCGCTCGGCCTGCTGGGCGGCGGCGTCGGCGCTGCCCTGCGCCGCGGCGGACGCCACCTGCGCCTCCTGCGCGCGGCCCCGCGCCTGCGCGGCGGCGGCGGCAGCGGCGGCGCTGGCCAGCTGAGCGGCATCTGCCCGGACCTGGGCGCCGTTGTAGGCCTCGGCGGCCTGCTCCGCCCGCACCTGGACGTCGGCAAGGCCCCGCTGGGCCTGCGTCACGCCGCGCTGCGCGTCGGCCATCTGCTGCGGGCTCGGGGCCGGTGTCGCGGACGCACCCGGGGTGCCGGTGGCGACCAGTCCCGCGAGCAGGGCGGTGCTGGCGGCAACGGCGAGTGCGCGGCGACGGGTCACACCGAAGACTCCCCGGCAGCAGACGGACAGACCGACCCGGACGGGCCGATCTCACTCAGCGTAACCCCGCAGCGCCCATGCATGGACGAACACGCGGAATCGACACGCGACGTTCTCCCGGCGTAACCGGCAGGGTCCCCGGGCCGATGCCCGGACCGGGCGGTGACAGGCTGGGCGCTCCTCCGACCCGGCAGGGGATGCGCCGTGCAGCAGCTCACAGGCCTTGACGCGAACTTCCTCTACATGGAGACCGGCCCGACAGTCGGGCACGTGTGCGGTGTCGCCCTCCTCGACCCGTCCACCGGCGGGGGCCGGCTGACGTTCGGCGCCCTGCAGTCGGTGGTCGAGCAGCGCCTGCACCTGCTGCCGCCGCTGCGCCGCAGGCTGGTGGAGGTTCCGCTCGGCATTGACCGGCCGTACTGGGTGGAGGACCCCGACTTCGACCTCGACTTCCACGTCCGTGAGCTGGCGCTGCCGACACCCGGCTCGCGGGAGCAGCTCGCCGAGCAGGTGGCCCGCATCGCCGCCCGACCGCTGGACCGCGGCCGCCCGCTCTGGGAGCTGTACCTGATGTCCGGTCTCGAGGACGACCGGATGGTGATGATAGTGAAGTTCCACCACGCCGCCATCGACGGTGTGAGCGGCGCGGAGCTGCTCACCACCCTGCTCGACCAGACCCCGGAGCTCCCGGAGCCGTCCCAGCCCCCGGCCTGGCAGCCGGAGCGGGTGCCCAGCGACGTGGCGATGTGGGCCCGCGGCGTGGCGGGGGTGGCGCTGCAGCCGCTGAAGATGCTGGACTTCCAGCGCCGGGTCCTGCGCACCCTCCCCCGCTCGACGCTGTTCCTCGGGCGCTCGGCGGTGCCGGCGCTGACCGGCGGCTTCAGCCGCATGCTGAGCGGCGGCCGCTCCCGCGACGGCCAGCTGCTCAGCGGACCGTCCCTGGTCGCCCCCAAGACGTCGTTCAACCGGCCGATCACGTCGCACCGGCGCTGGGCCTACGGCACGGCGTCGCTGAGCACCGTCAAGGACGTCAAGAACACCTTCGGCGTGACCGTCAACGACGTCGTGATGGCGGCCTGCGCCGGCGCGCTGCGCCGCTGGCTGGTGGCCCACGACGAGCTGCCGCCGCGGCCGCTGCTGGCTATGGTGCCCCTGTCGGTGCGCACGCCCGAGCAGCAGGGGCAGTTCGGCAACCGGGTCTCGGCCATGGTCGCCGCCCTGCCCACCCACCTCGACGACCCCGTCGCCAGGCTGCGTGCGGTCCACGAGGCGATGCGCGCTGCGAAGGAGCAGCACCACGCGATCGGGGCGGAGACCCTGCAGGACGTCACCCAGTTCGCGATGCCCGCGCTGGCCACGCGAGCGGCGCGGGTCGCGGCCCAGCTGCGGCTGGCCGACTACCTCAGCCCGCCGTACAACGTGGTGATCTCCAACGTCCCCGGTCCCCGGACGCCGCTCTACCTGGCCGGCGCCCGGCTGCTGGGCTACTACCCGGTGTCGGTCGTGACCAACGGGCTGGGGCTCAACATCACCGTGCAGAGCTACCTGGACAACCTCGACATCGGACTGGTCTCCTGCCGCGAGCTGGTGCCCGACCTGTGGGACCTGCTGGGCTACCTCACCGACGCCCTCGACGAGCTCGCCGAGGCCGCCGCCCGGCAGCCGCACTGACCTGTCCCGGGCTGCGGGTCAGCTCCGGACCAGGGCTGCGAACCACCGACCCTGGTCGGACCACCGCTCCAGCACCCGCAGACCGGCGGCGGCGCCCACGGGGTCGAGCCGGTCGTCGGCGAGGTAGGCCCAGGAGAACCACCCGCTCACCCCCCGGCTGTCCTCGAGCCGGACCCGGTCCGGGCCGCTTCGCCCACCGGGTGGTTCGAGCTCGACGAGCAGCCGTCCGTCCGGCGCAAGCAACCCCCGGAGGCGCCGCAGGAGGGCCCCGAGGTCGCCGCCGATACCGATGTTGCCGTCCACGAGCAGGACCGTCGCCCACCTGCCCCGACCGGGCAGCCGGTCGAACACCGAGCGCACCAGCACGAGCGCACCGCGCTCGCGGGCCAACGCGACAGCCACGGGGGCGATGTCGACGCCCAGCACCGGCAGGCCCCTCGCGGCCAGCGCAACGGTGAGCCGGCCCGGGCCGCAGCCCACGTCGAGCGTCGCGCCCCGGCAGCGCGCGAGCAGCCCCTCATCACCCGGGCGACCCAGGAGCCAGTCGCGCACCGGCACCGGGCGGGTGCCGCCGGCGGTGTCGCGCACCAGGACCTCCGACTCGCCCCGGAGCCCTGCCGCGTAGATCTCGAGGGGGGACAGGGCCACCGTCCCACGGTAGGGGCGCCGGGCCTGCGCTGCTCATGACGGTCCGGTGACGGTGCCGACCGGAGCGCACGGCCGTCGGCCCTGCCCCCTAGCGTGCCGGTTGTGGCTTCCCGCGTCCTCGTGGTCGACGACGACCCGACCGTGAGCGACGTCCTGCGCCGCTACCTCGAGCGCGCCGGCCTGCGGGTCGACGTCGTCGCCGACGGCCCGCAGGGGCTGGCCGCCGCGCTGGACGACCCGCCGGACATCGTCGTGCTCGACCTGATGCTGCCCGGCCTCGACGGGATCGAGGTCTTCCGCCGACTGCGGGCCCGTTCCCGGGTGCCGGTGATCATGCTGACGGCCCGCGGGGACGAGTCCGACCGGCTCCTGGGCCTGGAGCTCGGCGCCGACGACTACGTCACCAAGCCGTTCTCGCCACGCGAGCTGGTGCTCCGGGTCCGCTCGGTGCTGCGCCGCTCCCAGTCGCAGCCGGCCGAGCCGCCGGTGCCCGTGCTCAGCGACGGCGACCTGACGGTCGACGTCGCCGCACACCGGGTCGCGCGGGGCGGGGCGCCGCTGGGGTTGACGCTGCGGGAGTACGACCTGTTGGTGTTCCTGCTGCAGCACCCTCGGCAGGTCTTCAGCCGCGAGGAGCTCCTGCTGCGGGTGTGGGGCTGGCAGTACGCCGACCACTCGACCGTGACCGTCCACGTACGCCGGCTGCGGGAGAAGATCGAGCCGGACCCGCGGGCCCCCGTCCGGGTGGTGACGGTCTTCGGCGTCGGCTACCGCTACGAGCCGGCGCAGGCGGCATGATCACGCTGACCGACCTGCTGGTCGTCGTGGCCATCGCGGCGGCGACGTCCGGCGGGGTCGCCCTGCTCGGCGGGTTGCTGCTGCGCCGGCTGCGCACCCGATCGGCGACCGCGTCGCTTGCCGGGGTGGTCTGCGTGGCCCTCGGTGCGGTGGTCGTCGGTGCGGTCGGCACGGCGTGGGCGATGTTCCTGTCGGTCCACGACCTGCGGGTGCTCCTGGTCGTGGTCGCCGTCGCGGGCTCGGTCGGGCTCGGCGCGGCCGTCGTCCTCGGCCGGGACGTGATGGCGGCCGGCGCCGCGCTGGGCCGGGCCGGCCGCGGGCTGAGCGAGGAGCCCTACGTCGGCGTCGGGCGGCCGCTGCCCGCCGAGCTCGCGGCCCTGGACCGCCAGCTCGCCGAGACCAGCGCCCGGCTGCGCGCCTCCCGGGAGCGCGAGCGGGCGCTGGAGAGCAGCCGCCGCGAGCTCGTCGCCTGGGTCAGTCACGACCTGCGCACCCCGCTGGCCGGGGTCCGCGCGATGGCCGAGGCCCTCGTCGACGGCGTGGTGGTCGAGCCGGAGGTCGTGCGGCGCTACCACCTGTCCATCCAGCGCGAGACGGAACGCCTTTCCGGGATGGTCGACGACCTGTTCGAGCTGTCCCGCATCAACGCCTCCGCGCTGCGCCTCACGCTGCAGGACCTGTCGCTCGCCGACCTCGTCAGCGACGCCGTCGCCAGCGCCGCGCCGGTCGCCGCGGCCAAGGGCGTACGCCTGCTGGCCCGGGCCGAGCAGGTCCCGACGATCGAGGCCAGCGTCCCGGAGCTCAGTCGCGTGCTGCGCAACCTGCTGTCCAACGCCATCCGGCACACCCCCGCCGACGGTGTCGTGCACGTCGCGGCCCGCGGCGCCGGCGCGGTGGCCGAGGTGGAGGTCACCGACGCCTGCGGCGGCATCCCCGAGCAGGACCTGCCGCGGCTGTTCGACGTCGCCTTCCGCGGCACCTCGGCCCGTACCCCCGGTGACGACGACGGCGGCGCCGGCCTCGGGCTGGCCATCGCCAAGGGACTCGTCGAGGCGCACGGCGGGCAGATCGCCATCGGCAACCACGGGCCCGGCTGCCGGGTCCTCATCCGGCTGCCCGTCACCTCCCCCCGGAGTGCGTGAGCCGCGCGGGGCACGCGACCCCGGCTCGACCTGGGGTCCCGTCAGGCGATCAGGCCCTTGCCCTTGAGGAAGTCGGTCGCCGCCGCGGCCGGCAGCTTGCGGTCGACGCTCACCGTGGCGTTGAGGGCGATGAGATCGTCGGTGGTCATCGCCGCGCTCACCTTGTCGAGGATGTCCTTGACCAGCGGGTCGGTCGCGGCCTTGCCCGACACGACCGGTACGACGTTGTCGACGGACTGCAGCTGCTTGTCGTCCTCGAGCACGACGAAGTCGTTGGCCTTGACGTTGCCGTCGGAGGACAGGAACTCCCCGAGCTGGACGGTGCCGTCCTTGAGCTTGCTCACCGACAGGGTGCCGCCGAGGTCGGTCTGCTCGAACCCGGTGAACGTCAGGCCGTACGTCTGCTCCAGGCCCGGCTGGCACTGCGCGTAGGTCTTGCACTCCGGGGTGCCGCCGAGCACCAGCGGGCCGGTGTAGCCGGACAGGTCGGACAGCTTCGTCAGGTTGTTGTCCGCGGCGAACTTCTTCGTCACCGCGTAGGCGTTCTGGTCGGCGGCGGGCGAGGGCGTCAGGACGGTCAGGCCCTTCTCCTTCCCGAGCTCCTGCGCCTTGGCGTAGGTCGCGGCGAGGTCGCTGTCGTCGACCCCGAGGTCGTCGCTGCCGGTCTTCTCCTTGTTGAGGAACTTGGCCATGCTGCCGACGTAGTCGGGCTCGACCTGCACGTCACCGGACTCCAGCGCCGCCAGGATGTTGGGCCGGGTGGTGAGCGGCTTGACGGTCGCGGCGTAGCCCGCGGCGGACAGCGCCTGCTGGTAGACCTCCGCGAGGATCTGGTTCTCCGGGAAGTTGGCGGAGGCGATGGTGAGAGCGCCGCTGCCGCCGCTGGTCGGCAGGCGGCCGTCGGCGGCCGCCGTGTTGCCCGGCTCCTGGGTGATGCGGGAGGCCGTGCTGCTCCCGCCGCCACAAGCCGCAACCGTCAGGGCGAGGCCGACGGTGAGCAGCAGCCGGGTGGTCGTGCGTGCGCGCATGGGCTCGGCCTTCTGTGTCCCGTCCGGAGCGTTCGGACGCGTGTCGGGTCTTGACGTGCCGGTCAGCCTTGCACGGCCGGGGTGTCGGGCGACGACCGTGCCGGCGCAGTAGGGGTGGACACCCGCACCCTCCTGGCTGCCCGGCCGACCGGGTCGACCGCGCGCTGGGCCAGGGCGAGCATCAGCTCGACGGCGAACGCCAGCCCGGCGACGAGCAGCGCGCCGGCCTGCAGCTGCGGGTAGTCCTGGCTGCCGAGCCCGTCGATGAGAAAGCGCCCGAAGCCGCCCCCGCCGACGGCCGCGGCGAGCACCGCCGTGGCGAGCACCTGCAGGACGGCGCTGCGCACTCCCGCAGCGATCAGCGGGAAGGCGAGGGGGAGCTCGACCCGCCGGACGACCTGACCGGTGCTCATGCCCATCCCCCGCGCCGCCTCGACGGCTTCGGGGTCGACCTCGCGCATCCCGACGTAGGCGTTGGTGAGCACCGGCGGCAGGGCGAACAGCGCCAGCGCCAGCGAGATCCCGAGGGTGCCGGCGCCGATCGGCGAGACGGCGAACAGGATGACCACGCCCAGCGTCGGGACCGCCCGACCGACGTTGGAGACGTTGACCGCCAGCGACCCGCCCCGGTGCAGGTGCCCGAGCACGACGCCGAGCGGCAGCCCCACCACGCAGGCCAGCAGCACCCCGAGGCCGGTGTAGGTCAGGTGCTCCTGCAGGCGCTGCAGCGGGCCGCTGTTCGGGTCACTCCAGGTGAGCCAGCCGAGGAGGGTCGTCGGCATCTCAGGTCCGGGCCCGCGCCCAGGGCGTGAGCCGCCGCTGCAGGAGCACCAGCAGCAGGTCCGCGAGCAGCGCCAGGAGCACGCAGGCGAGGCAGGCGGTGACGATCTTGGCCCGGTAGTCCGCCCGGAACCCCTGGTCGATGAGCTGGCCGAACCCGCCGGTGCCGACGTAGGCCGCGACCGTCAGCAGTGAGATCGTCGAGACGGTGGCGACCCGCACCCCGGCCATGATCGAGGGCAGCGCCAGCGGGAGCTCGACCCGGAGCAGGCGACGGGCCGGACCGAGGCCCATGCCGTCGGCGGCCTCGAGGACGTCGGCCGGCACCTGTGCCAGCCCGGCGACGGCGTTGCGCACCAGGATCACCAGCGTGTAGAGCGCCAGCGCGATCTCGGCGGTCAGCGCGGTGTACTTGGTCACGGGCACGAGCAGCGCGAACAGCGCCAGCGACGGGACCGTGTAGATCACTCCGGTCGCCCCGATCACCAGGGTCTCCAGCACCGGGCTGCGGCGGGCGAGCAGGGCGAGCGGCAGAGACAGGACGAGCCCCGCGACCACCGACACGACGGTGATGGTCACGTGCTGCTCCAGCGCGACCTGCAGCTCCTGCCGGCCCTGCTGCAGGTAGAGCGTGCTGAACCACGGGTTGGGCACGCCCTGGGCGAGCACGTCCGAGGAGGCGGCGACCACGCGCCGACGCTACCGCCGGCCGGGCCTTTGGAAGCGGCGCAGCCGGGCAGAGCGTCCAGGTGCTGACCCTTTCTGCGACCCGGCTGGGCCGGACCCTGCGCGACCGTGGCCTGGTGCGCCCGCCGAGCCTGCAGACCGACGAGACGCGCACCGCCTCGCGGCTGGAGCTGTTCTTCGACCTGGCCTTCGTGCTCGTGGTCGCCGAGCTCGCCGGCGCGCTGCGCAAGGACCTGACGGGGCACGGGGTGCTGCTGTTCGCCGGGATGTTCGCGGTGGTGTGGTGGTCGTGGATGAGCTCCACGCTGTACGCCAACCGCTTCGACCACGACGACGTCCCCTACCGGCTCAACAAGCTCGGGGGCATGCTCGCGGTGCTCGGCCTGGCCGCGGCCGCCTCCGACGCGACGGGGAAGTACGCGACGGCCTTCATCCTGTGCTACGTCGCGCTCCGGGTGCTGCTGCTGTCGCAGTACGCCCGGGCGTACCGGCACGTCATCGAGGCTCGGGCGGCCATCCGGATCTACCTGTTCGGCACCGGCGCCGGAGCGCTGCTGTGGGCGCTGTCACTGGCCGTCCCCGGACCGGCCCGCTACCTGCTGTGGACGGCAGGGGTGCTGGTCGACGTGGTCGCCCCGCTCGTGGTCACCGCGTCGCGGGCCCAGGTGCCGCTGCACCTTGAGCACCTGCCGGAGCGCTTCGGGCTGTTCGTGATCCTCGTGTTGGGCGAGTCCGTGGCCGCGGTCGCGCACGGGGTGCACGACGCCTCCTGGATGACGTCCTCGGTCACGACGGGAGCGGTCTGCTTCGTGCTCGCCGCGGCGCTGTGGTGGAGCTACTTCGACCTGGCCGGAGCCGGTGCCAAGCACCTGCTCAACGAGGCGGGCAGCGAGACCAGCACGGCGGCGCACGACGTCTACGTGTACGGCCAGCTGCCGCTGTGTCTGGCCCTCGCCGCAGTCGGGGTCGGGGTGGAGGGGATCGTCGCGGAGGGCACGGCCGAAGGGGGCACCGGCGCTCGCGCGCTGCTGGCGGGAGGCGTGGCGCTCTACCTCGTCACAGTCGGCCTGACCAATGCCGGGATGGCGCGGCAGGGGCGTAGCGCCTGGTGGTGGGCGGTGCTGGCGGCCGCCGTCGCGGCGGCCGACGCCCTGCTCGAGCTGTCCTCGCTGGCGGTGTCCGCCGTGCTCGCGCTGCTGCTCGTCGTCGTCGTCGTGGTCGGCCTGCAGCAGGCGGCCCGCGGCCGGGTCGAGCTCGAGGCCGTGTAGCCCCCCACGACCGCGGCCCTCCTCCTGGACGGAGGAGGGCCGAGGTCGACGGGGGTTTGGGTCAGGCGTTGTCGCCGTAGATGGACTTGGCCTCGAGGAACTCCCGCAGGCCGTGCCCGGCGTACTCGCGGCCGTTGCCCGACTGCTTGTAGCCGCCGAACGGCGCGTCCTGGGTGAGCGGGGCGCCGTTGAGGTGCACCATCCCGGTGCGCATCCGGCGGGCGACCTTGCGGGCGCGCTCCTTGTCGGCCGAGGACACCATCCCGGCCAGGCCGTAGACCGTGTCGTTGGCGATCCGCACGGCGTCGTCCTCGTCCTGGTAGCCGATCAGCGTGAGCACCGGCCCGAAGATCTCCTCCTGGGCGATGGTCATGCTGTTGTTGACGTCGGCGAAGACCGTGGGCTGGACGAAGAAGCCCGTCTCGATCCCCTCGGGCCGGCCCGGGCCGCCGGCGACCAGCGTCGCGCCCTCGTCGATGCCCTTCTGCAGCAGGCCCTGGATCTTGTTGAACTGCGCCTCGGAGACCACCGGACCGACGGCGGTGCCCTTGTCCTCGGGGGCGCCGACCCGGACCTGCTCGGTGGCCGCCTTGGCGATGGCGCTGGCCTCCTGCATCTTGGCGGCCGGCACCAGGATGCGGGAGCCGGCGTTGCAGGACTGGCCGGAGTTGACGTACATCGCCCGGACGTCACGGCTGATGGCCGCCTCGAGGTCGGCGTCCTCCAGGATGATGTTGGCCGACTTGCCGCCGAGCTCCTGCGCGACCCGCTTGACGGTGGGAGCGGCGTTCTTGGCCACCTCGACACCGGCCCGCGTCGAGCCCGTGAAGGAGACCATGTCGACCTCGGGGTGCGAGGACAGCGCCGCGCCGACCGTCGGCCCGTCCCCGTTGACCAGGTTGAACACTCCGGCGGGCACGCCGGCCTCGTCGAGGATCTCGGTGAACAGGATCGCGTTGAGCGGGGCGATCTCGGAGGGCTTGAGCACCATGGTGCAGCCGGTCGCCAGCGCCGGGGCGACCTTGGCCGCGATCTGGTTGAGCGGCCAGTTCCAGGGGGTGATGAACGCGCAGACGCCGACCGGCTCGTAGACCACGCTGGTCGAGCCGACCTGCTCCTCGAACTCGAACGTCTTGAGCGCGTCGAGGGTCTTCATGAAGTGCCCCAGCCCGGACGGGGCCTGCGCCTTCTGCGCCAGCTTGGCCGGCGCCCCCATCTCCTGGCTGATGGCCTCGGCCAGGTCGCCGAGCCGTCGGCCGTAGACCTCGATCACCCGCTCGAGCAGTGCGACCCGCTCCTCGCGGGTGGTGGCGGCGAAGCCCTCGAAGGCGGCGCGCGCGGCGGTGACCGCCCGGTCGACGTCCTTCTCGCCGCCCAGGGCAATCGTCGCGATGGGCTGCTCGGTGGCCGGGTTGACGACCTCGAGGGTGTCGGACGTCAGCGGGTCCACCCACGCGCCGTCGATGTAGAACTTCTGTGCGTTGTTCATACTGAACCCTTCTTGTGGCCGGACTCCGCCGGCGGATCGGGCTGCTCGGCGGAAGGACTCCCCCGTACCTGCCCCTGCCGCTCGGTGGTCATTCCCCCGCAGCCGTCGTACGCAGAGCTGTCCGGGCAGGCCATGTCGTAGCCCGGGAAGTTGCGGTTGGTTCCGGACTGCAGCACCGGGTCGGTCGCCGTGCTGACCCCGGTCTCGTCCGTCCGCACGTAGAAGCCGTAGTTGCGGAAGGACTTCCCGGCCTGGGCGAGCCGGGTCCAGAGGTAGCCGTCGTCGACGTTGCGGTTCGGCACGATCGCCGGGTCCGGAGCTCTCTGACGGGTAGAGCGGGCCGCGGCCGGAGTAGTTCTGCGGCCACTGCTGCTCGGCGAAGGGGTTGCTGTTGGCGGCCGTCGTCCAGTTCCAGCCGTTGGCGCTGGCCTCGGCGTCGGCGTAGAAGTTGTCGAAGGTGACGAACTGCTTGGTCAGCGCCCGCTGGTTCGGGGCGGCGTCGTCGTCGAACAGCGCCAGCGAGGGGTCGCCGTTGCCGCGCTTGAGGTCGCCGAACATCTGGTCGTACGTACGGTTCTCCTTCACCACGTAATCACGTGCTTGATCGGGCTGTCCTGCCCGACCCGCCGCGGGATGACCGAGCCGTCACTGGCGTCGCGCACCTGGCCGCGCTCGTCGAAGCCTTTGTTGTTCACCACCTGCTCCGAGCTGCGGTCCAGGTCGGCCTGCGCCAGCGGCTCCTTGACCGTCGACAGCAGGCCCGCCTGCATCGAGCCGATGTACTGGTCCTCCGCGGTGCTCGGCTGGTAGGGCCCGGGGTGCCGGGGCCCGTCGTTGGGGCCGGCGCCCAGGCCCTTCGTGCTGGTGACCCACAGTCGCCCGTCGCCGACCTGCAGGCTGCTCGGGTACCACCCGGTCGGGATCACGCCGACCGACCGGCCGCTGCCCAGGTCGACCACGTCGACGTCGTTGTTGCCGGAGTTCGCGACGTACAGCTCGGCGACAGCAGCAGGCGGTTGGGGTGCGTCCCGACCCGGACCGTCGAGCGCTGCACGGGCGCCGCGCCACGCAGGTCCACCTCGGAGACGTACGCCGACGGGGGACGCCGTCACCAATCCGCTCTACGCCTTGGACGGCTGCGTGCCGCAGACGTAGCGGACGGAGCTTGAGGTCCCCTCCTGCGCGATCCGCGCAACTCCCGGCTGCAGCAGGTGCAGCACGCGCCACACCCGGTCGGAGGCGGCCAGCACCGTGGTGGCGCTGTCGAGCAGGGGTCCGAGGCCGTAGCTGTCGGCGAAGGTCACCATGCTTAGGTCCACGTCCACGTTCCCCTCCCTGCCGCCGCTCGCGGAGGACCCGGGGTACGTCTGCCGGAGGTCGTCGAGCATGGCCGCGAGCAGCGGGCCGGTGGCGAGGTCCAGCTCCCCCGCCACGTACAGCAGCGGTCCATCCCGACCCTGCCGTGCGTCGACGACGAACGCGACCTGGCCAGGAGGGGCCGCCGGCGACTCGACAGCGCCGGCGGGCCGGGCTGGCTCCGAGGGTCGCGGCTGCGGTGCGCCGGTCCGGGCCCGGAAAGGCTCGCACCGTCGAAGGGTTGGGTCCGTCAAGGGCTGCATGCCGTGACAGTAGGCAGCCGGCGGCCCGCGGAGCAGGGCTGAGGTGAGACGGCTCCCGGACCACGCCGTTGCGCGGTTCCGGCAATCCAGGGCGAGGGAGCGGACCTAGTCGCCAACCATCGGACGGGCCGGCCAGTTCAGCAGCCGGGCGCCACTCACGGCTACGTGCAGGGCCAGCTGGTGCCCTGGTTCGCTCGCGGCGTACCCGGTGAGCTCGGACACCCGCTGCAGCCGATAGGTCACTGCCCGCACGCTCAGGTGCAGCCGCCGAGCCGCGGCAGTGGTGTTGGCACCGGCGGCGAAGTACGCCTCCAGGGTCTGCAGCAGCCGCTCCGGGCCGTCCCGCGCTGTGGCGAGCGGTCCCAGGACCGCCTCGACGAGATCGGCCATCGCGGTCTCGTCGCGCAGCAGCACCCGGTAGACCAGAAGTTGGCGGGCGTGCACCACCGGGTCGGGCAGGTCCAGGCGGTCCGCGACATCCAGCGCGTCCAACGCCTCGCGGTAGCAGCGGGAGATGCCCAGCGGCCCGGAGTGCGGCCGGCTGACGCCCACCCGCCACCGGGACCCGCGGGTCAGCTCCGCGGCGGCCGGCCCGGCGAGCTCGGCGAGCTGTCGCCCGGCTGCGTCCGGCCCCTGCCCGGCCGACGCCGGACCGGTGGACAGTACGCACACCAACCGGCCGTCCTTCGCGGTGACCAGCACTTCCCGGCCGCCGAAGCGGGCTCGTACGGCCTGCTCCACCCAGTCGGTGACCCGGCCCGCCGCGCCCAGGGGCTGCTCGGTCTGGGCGACAGCGACGACGTGGGAGGCGGCCAGGGTCAGCCCGTACGGCTCGGCGCGTTCCACCAGCGACCCGACATCGGCATGTCCGGCGAGCAGGTCGTCGATGAAGTTCAGCCGGCTGGTCTCCTCGCGGCGGACGACGAGTCGCTGGGCGTCGACGTACCCGGCGGCGAGCCCCGCGAGCGCGTCGTCGGCGGCCCGCCACGCCGACTCCCCCAGGCCGATCAGCTCCGCAGAACGAACCGGCCGGCCGCGGGCGATCGCCACCAGCTCCGGCAGCTGCGGCCACAGCCGGCGGGAGGCGGTCATGTACAGGTCGACCAGTGCAGGCAGCCCGACGCCGGCCTGCGCCGCCTCACCGCCGACCCGGCGGCAGGCGTCCTTCTCGGCTTCCGTGAGTCGGCGCGAGGTGGCAGCCACCGCCAGCAGCGCAGGCAGGTATCCGTCCAGAAGCGCCGGGTCGCACGCGTGCTCGCCGACCGCGGCCGCGCCCACCGCATCCAGGGCCCGCGACACGGCCGCGCTGCTGAGGGCGTCCATGGGAAGACTGTGCCGTGCCGTCAGCGGCGCTCCGCATCCTGGTAGATGTCCGGGACGCCGTCGAGGTCACTGTCCGCGGTCTCGGCCTCGTGCAGCCGCCGGTAGGTGCGGTTGCGAGCCCGCAACACTCCGGTTGCCAGGATCGCCGCGAGCAGGCTGCCCGCCAGCACGCCGACCTTGACGTGCTCGTCGCGCAGGGTGCCGGCGCCGAACGCGAGCTCGCCGATCAGCAGCGACACGGTGAAGCCGATCCCGGCCAGCAGCGCCAGACCCAGCACGTCGATCCAGGCCAGGTGCTCGTCGAGGTCGGCCCGGGTGAAGCGGGCCACCAGGAACGTCGCGCCGAAGATCCCCCCGACCTTGCCGAGGACCAGGCCGGTGACGACGCCGATCGCGATCGGGTCGCGCAGCGCGTCACCGAGGCCGGACGGGCCTCCGACGGCGACGCCGGCGGAGAACAACGCGAAGACCGGCACCGCGACGCCCGAGGACAGCGGCCGGAACCGGTGCTCGAAGTGCTCGGCCAGGCCCGGCCCGGCGTCCGGGCCGCCCGCCTGCTGACTGCGCACCACCGGGACGGCGAAGCCCAGCAGCACTCCGGCGACGGTGGCGTGCACACCGGAGGCATGCACCAGCGTCCAGGCTGCCGCGGCGAGCGGCAGCAGCAGCCACCACGACCGGACCCGGCGGTGCACGAGGACGGCGAACGCCCCGAGCGGCAACAGCGCCAGCGCCAGCGGCGCCACCGCGAGGTCGGACGTGAAGAACAGCGCGATGATCGTGATCGCTAACAGGTCGTCGACGACCGCGAGCGTCAGCAGAAACGTGCGCAACGCGGACGGCAGGTGGCTGCTGATCATTGCGAGAACGGCGAGGGCGAACGCGATGTCGGTCGCGGTCGGGATCGCCCATCCCTGCAGCGCCCCGCCGCCGGTGTTCCGGTTCACCAGCACGTACAGCAACGCCGGTACGATCATGCCTCCGATCGCCGCTGTCACCGGCAGCGCCGCCCGACGGGGGTCGCGCAGGTCCCCAGCCACGAACTCACGCTTGAGCTCCAGACCGGCGACGAAGAAGAAGATCGCCAACAGGCCGTCCGCGGCCCACGCCCCGACCGTGAGGTCCAGGTGCAGGGCGGCCGGCCCGAAGCTGAAGTCCCGCACGGAGGCATAACCATCGGTCCACGGCGAGTTCGCCCACACCAGCGCCAGCACCGTCGCCAGCAGCAGCAACGCCCCGCCGACGGTCTCCTTGCGCAGCACCTCCGCGATCCGCCGGGCCTCCGGCCACGTCCCGCGGCTGAACAGGACAGGACCCGGACCGACGCCGCGAGCAGGGGGGCTGGGACTCAAGGCAGGCTCCTGAGGGGTCGGGTCAGACATTGCCGACCAGACTTCCCGGCGCACCGCTGCCCACAGTACCGGTCGCCGTCGTTAGGCGCCTCCAGCCCCCGCCGGCGCAGGCTAGGTGGGGGGACGCCAGTGGCGCTGCGCGGCGGCCTGCCAGCCGCTGGCCCAGTTGCGGGCCGCACCCACCTGCAGACCGAACAGCCGCGTCCAGCCTTCGGCGGCGGACTCCGCCGTCGACAGCGGCCGGCCGGGCGGCAGCTCGCCCTGGTCGGCCATCCACTGCAGGATGAGGTCTCGCACCGGCTCCGGCCGCTCCAGCAGGGGCAAATGACCGGCCCCCGCGATCACGGCCAGCCGGGCACGCGGGATGCGCTCGGCCAGCAGCTGAGCGTTGGCCGGGGAGACCAGCCGGTCGACTGCCCCGTGCAGCACCAGCGTGGGCGCCTGCAGCGACGGCAACCGGCTCACGGTGTCGTGGACGCTGCTCGCCGCGAGGTGCTGCAGGGCGCCACGAGCGCCCGCACGATCCGCACCCAGGCGCTGCAGGTGGGCGAGGACCTCCTCCTGGTGCTCGGCCGCGTACTCGGGCGAGAACAAGTGGCCGGTGAGGACCTGGGCCTTCCGCTCCCGGGACACTGGTAGGCGCTGCAGCAGGAACGCCGCCAGGGTCTCCAGGGCCGGGCCGGTCGACCGAGGCCCGCCGGCGCTGGTGCCCTGCAGCACCAGGCTGCGGACCCGGTCCGGGAAGCGCAACGCGAGCTCCTGCGCGACCATGCCTCCCATCGACACGCCGTGCACGTGAGCCGCCTGGACCCCCAGCGCGTCCAGCACGCGGACGGCGTCGGCAGCCAGTTCAGGCATGGACGTCGGCACCAGCGGCGTGGACGAGCGCCCCGCGGAGCGGTTGTCGTAGGTGATGCAGTCGAACCGGTCATGGAACAGGGGAAGCACCGGCGCGAACAGCTGCGAACCGACCCCGAAGCCGGTGATCCCCAGCATCGCCTCGCCCTGACCCTGGCGCTCGACATGCAGACGAGCGCCGGGCACTCGTACGGTGACCTGGCGGGCGTCTGGTCGTTCCACGTCTCCTCCTCGAGCTGGCTCCGCCGTGCTGCCCTGCCCACGCGCACCAGTGCAGGCGGTAGTCCCCGTGTGAGCAGAACACGGTAGGGCCCTGGGCAACCACACCAACCCCGGCCCGAGTGCTCTCCTCCCGCAGGTACGAGTCGGCAGGCAGCGCCAGCCGCCTGCGGCCTACCAGCTTCCGGCGTCGGGGGCGCCGGCACTGCCGGTGGCGGTGGACGCCAGCTCGCGTGCTACGTCGGTCATCACGTCGTTGACCGCGGCGAACTCGTTCCGGGCCCGCTTGAGGACCTGCCCGGCGGTCGACAGGTGACCGGACCGGCCCTGGGCCTCCAGCTCCTGGAAGAGGCCGCCGAGGGTGTCCGCGCCGAGGTTGAGGGCCGAGCCCTTCAGGCTGTGGGCCAGGAACTCGACCTTGGCGGGATCACCCTGGTCGATGGCGGCGAGCATCAGTTCGAGCGAGGTGGGGGCTCTGCTGACGAAGGAGCGCAGGAGCTGGGTAAGGAGCTCGTCGTCCTCTGACTCAGTCCCGCGGAGCTCCTGCAGGTGCCGGCGGATGGCGTGCTCACGGCCCGTCGGCTCGGCCGCACCGGAGGAGCCGGCCAGGTCGGGCGCGGCTGCCGGCCGGGTGGCGGGGACGACGGGCTCCGCGTCGGACCGCCTTCGGCCGGTGCCCGGCAGCGAAGCGGCCAGGACCGCCTGCAGCTCCCGCCGGCGGACCGGCTTGGGCAGGTAGGCGTCCATGCCCGCTCTCGTGCACGCCGCCCGGTCCTCGATCAGGACGCTGGCCGTCAAGGCGATGATGCGGGGCTGGCGCTCAGCGGTCGTCTCCACCCGGATCTGCTGGGTCGCCTCCAGTCCGTCCATCTGCGGCATCTGCACGTCCATGAGCACGACGTCGTAGTCGGTGTCCCGCACCGCCGCGACGGCCTCCCGCCCGCTGCTGACGGTGTCGACGCGGTGGCCGAGCTTGCCGAGCAGGAGCTGCGCGACCTTCTGGTTGATCGGGTTGTCCTCGGCGAGCAGGACCCGGAGCGACGGGGCGCCGCGGCCCGGTGCGTCCTGCCGCCGCCGGCCGCCGGCCGTCTCCACCGCGAGCAGCGTCGCCTCGGCGGGCGCGAGGATGCTGAGCAGCTTGCTCCGCAGGACGGCCTTGCGGGCCGGCTTGGTCAGGGTGGCGGCGAACAACGCCCGCTGCTCGGGCTCGAGACCCCCGTGCAGGCTGGTGAGCAGGACCAGCGGCAGCTCACGGCCGGCCGGCAGCAGGCGCAGTGCGCGGGCCAGCTCGACACCGTCCATCCCCGGCATGTGGAAGTCCAGGACGGCGACATCGAACATGTCGCCGGCCGAGAGCAGCTCCAGCGCCCGGGCCGGGTCCTGCACGTCGGTGCAGGTCATGCCCCAGCCCGACAGCTGCAGCCGCAGGACCCGGCAGTTCGTCTCGTTGTCGTCGACGATCAGCACCGACCGGCCGGCCAGCGACCGGGCCCGTTCCACCGCGTCGGGCTCCCGCCGGTCGGCACAGCCGGTCAGCGCGGCAGTCAGGGTGAAGGTCGAGCCGACCCCGACCTCGCTGGTCACCTGCAGGTCGCCACCCATCGCCTGGGCCAGCCGGCGGCTGATGGCCAGGCCGAGCCCGCTGCCGCCGTACACCCGGGTGGTGGAGGAGTCGACCTGGCTGAAGGACTGGAACAGCCGGTGCATCCGGTCGGCAGGGATGCCGATGCCGGTGTCGGAGACCTCCACGCGCACCTGCAACGGGCCCTCGACCTGCTCGGTCTGCTGTCGCACCGACACGTTGACGACGACCTCACCGCTCTCGGTGAACTTCACGGCGTTGCCGAGCAGGTTGACCAGGATCTGGCGCAACCGGGTCGGGTCACCGCGGACCAGCCCGGGGCAGCTGGCCTCGACGTCCGCGACGACCTCCAGGCCCTTGGCGCTGGCCGGTACCGCCACCAGCGCCAGCGCCCCCTCCACACAGTCGTGCAGCGAGAAGGGATGGTCGTCGAGCTCGAGCTCCCCCGACTCGATCTTCGAGAAGTCCAGGATTTCGTTGATCAGGATCAGCAGCGCGTCACCGCTGTCCCGCACGATCTCGGTGAACTCACGCTGGAAGGCATCCAGCTCGGTATCCAGCAGCAGCTCGGTCATCCCGATGACAGCGTTCATCGGCGTACGGATCTCGTGGCTCATCGTCGCGAGGAACGCCGACTTCGCGGCCGTCGCGGACAGCGCCTCGTCCCGTGACCGGGCGATCGCCTGCACCGCGGCGGCCAGCTGCACCAGCTCACGTGGGCCGGACGTCGGCGCGGCGTCGCTCAGGTCGCCAGCGCTGATCCGGCGGGCTGTGGCGGTGACCCGCTTGAGCGGGATCGTCACCCGGCGGGCGATGAGCTGGGCGGCACCGCCGACGATCAACGCTGCGAGCAGCGAACCCCAGACGAGCAGTGCCCGGGTCCGGGCGACGTCCTGGGCGCTGCGGGCCTGCCGCTCGTCCAGCAGCCGCTCCTCCACGGCCTGCATGCCGGCGAGCAGCTCACGGATCCTGCCCATGGCACCCATCCCGCGGTTGGTGAGCACCAGCTCGGCGGCGGCCTCGAAGCCGGCCGTGCGGCGGACCGCGACGACCTCCGCCAGGGCGTCGAGCCGGTCCTCCACCGGGCCGCGCAGTTCCGCCAGGGTCGCCTGCTGGCGGGGGTTGTCCGCGGTCAGGCTCTGCAACGACGCCTGCTTGCCCGCCACTTCGGGCAGGGCGTGGCGGTAGGCGGTGAGGAAGGAGTTCTGCCCGGTGATGACGTAACCGCGCTGGCTGGTCTCGGCGGCCTCCAACTGCCCTTGCAGGGCGGTGATCTCGTTGAGGACCTGGTAGGTGTGCTCCACCGACGCCCGGTCCGCGACGAGGCTTCCAATCTGGCGGTACGAGCTGGTGCTCAGGACGAGCATCCCGGCGACCGAGACCGCCACGCCCAGGGCGAGCAGGCCGCTGACCGTCCACGCCGGTTCCCGGGCCCCGGCCGTCGGAAGGTCAGGGCGGGTCACCTGCTGCCGACGGTCGTGGCCGGCTGCAGCAGTCCCTCGATGGCCTGTGCCAGCGCGGCGATGACGACGGGCTTGGTGAGGTAGACGGCGCCGAGGGCCGTGCCGGCGGCGATGTCGCTGTCCTCGATCCGGCCGCTGAGAAAGATCGCCGGCATGGTCGTGTAGGCGGCGTCGTGCCTGAGCAGCGTCAGCAGGTCCAGGCCGCTCATCCCGGGCAGGAGCACGTCGAGGACCGCGAGGTCGGGGCCGCCCTTGTCGGCCAGGAGGGTCAGCGCCTGTTCACCCGACTCGGCGCCCACCACGAGATGGCCCAGCCCGCGCAGCTTCACCTCCAACAGCAGACAGATATCCGGGTTGTCCTCCACCCCGAGCAGTCTGGCCATGTCGTTCCTCCAGGTCACGGCAACCGGCACCGCGTGCGGAGCCGGTCGACGCGGGCACCGGCGGGCCATTTTCGGGACCATCGGCTCCGTCATGCGGGGACTTGAGTGCGCGATTCGCCCCGGGCGCAGCGCGAACCTCTGGTCCCGGCAGATCAGCGGGTGCCGTCAGCGGCCGGGGGAGCGCCGCACCGCGACGTAGGTCCAGCTGACGGTGACGAACTCCAGACCTGGGCCCGCCGTCGCGTCCGGCGACCAGCCCGACCAGGGGCGGAGCAGGCGGCGGGCCACCTCGGCGCCGGTGGCGGCGACCGCCAGGGCCGCGAGACCGGTCGCCGCGGCCGCCAGGACCGGTACGGCGGCGAGGGCCAGCAACGCCGGCGGGACCGCGGCGCTGCCGGCGGGTTCCGCTCGCCCGTCGGCCGGCGCGGAGGGGACGCGCAGCTGCACGCGTACGCCGTCCGGGGTGAGGATCTCGTCCGCCGCGAGCGGGGGCTGCTCGGCCATCTCTTCCTCCAGCGCTTCCCCCCACGATGGCACACCGTCGCACCGTCGCACCGTCGCACCGTCGCACCGTCGCACCGTCGGCGCGGCCGGTCCGCGCTGCTGCTGGTCGGCGACCCGGCCGGCCCCGCCCTCCCCTGCTGGGCAGAGCCGGACCGGCCGTCGCCGCCGCGCCACGAGCAGCGGCGACGGTCAGCCGGCGGGCGGGGCGTACAGCTGCAGGTCGTTGCCCTCGGAGTCCTTGAACGGCGCGACCGAGCCCCACTCGTAGGACGAGACCCCGCCGGTGAACGTCGCGCCCTTGCCCTGCAGCTGCTCGACCTCGGCCTCGATGCCCGCCTCCGGCTGGAAGGTGATGACCGCGCCGCCGCTGCTGGCGCCGGACGCCGTCTCCCGGGCGTTCAGGCCGATCGACAGTCCGGCGGCGTCCAGCTCCGACCACTCCGGCGACTGCCTCTTGACCTGCAGGCCGAGCACGTCCCGGTAGAACCCGACCGCCCGGTCCATATCCTGCACGGGCACCCACACGTTCGACACTCCTGCGACCACGTCGCCCTCCTCCTGGCGACCCCAGCGGTCGCCCCGGCTGGGTCTGCCACCCTCGGGTGCTGTCACACGTCTCGCGCGCGGCTTCCCGGCACGCGCGGTCGCAGCGCCGCTGTCGGGAGCGCACGGCCGGCCCGCGCGCTCTACGTCGAGGCGGTCATCTCGGCCGGCGGCGCGAGGAAGGCGGCCGTGTCGTAGTACGTCGCGAACCGGCGGACCAGCCCGGCGTCGTCGAGCTCGAGCAACGACACCCCCCGGTAGGACACCGGCCGGCCCGTGCGCAGGAACCCCTCACCGGTCCACTCCAGCTCGCCGAGCCGACCCGACTCCTCCCGGCGGGAGAAGGTCGAGCCCACCTCGTGGAACTGCTCGAGGTGGGCCTGCCAGAACCGGCGGGCCCCATCCCTGCCGTGCTCGTCCCCCCTGCCCCCGGGCCGCACCAGGTGCGCGTCCTCGGCCAGGAGCTCGACGAAGGCGGTCGAGGTTGCGGGTGCGCTCCAGATCCTGGAGCGCGTCGGCGAATCGCTGTACGGAGGTCATGGCGCTGCGGTGCCCGTCCTCGGGTACTCCCGCCGCCGGCCGCCGAGGGCCGGGAGGACCCGCGGCGCCAGCAGGTCTGCCCACGGGCAGAGGACGAGTTCCGCCCCTGGGCCGATGCGCGGGTGGGGGGTCCGGGCGCAGCATCGTCGGCATGAGCGACGACGGTGTGGTGCGGGTCCGGGGACTGCGCAAGGCGTACGGCGGCCGGGTGGTGGTTGACGACCTCGACCTCGATGTCGCCGCCGGCGAGGTGGTCGGTATGATCGGCGCGAACGGGGCCGGGAAGACGACGACGGTCGAGTGCTTGCAGGGACTACGGGATCCGGATGCGGGGACCGTACGGGTCCTCGGGCTCGACCCACGGCGCGACGCCGACCGGCTGCGCCCGTTGATCGGCGCCCAGCTGCAGGACTCCGCCCTGCCGGACCGGTTGCGGGTCGGCGAGGCGGTGGAGTTGTTCGCGCACCGCCGCGGGCCCCGCGGCGGCGAGCTGCTCGAGCGGTTCGGTCTGGCGCCGCGACGCGGGTCCCCGTTCGCGGGGCTGTCCGGCGGCGAGCGGCAGCGGCTATTCCTCGTCCTCGCCCTGCTCAACGAGCCCAGGCTGGTCATCCTGGACGAGCTGACGCAGGGCCTGGATCCGGCGGCCCGGCGCGAGGTGTGGTCGGCCGTGGCGCAGCTGCGTGACGGCGGCACAACCGTGCTGCTCGTGACCCACGAGCTGGCCGAAGCCGAGGTGCTGTGCGGGCGGGTGGTCGCGATGCGGGCCGGCCGGGTCCTCGACTCCGGTTCCCCCGCCGAGCTCGTCGCCCGGCACGCGGCGCGCGCCACCGTGCGTTTCTCCTACCCCGACGACGTGCGGGACCTGCAGAAGCTGCCCGGCGTACGGCAGGTCGTCCGCGAGGCCGGCACCGTCACGGTGCACGGCGAGCGGCAGGCCATCGCCCACGTCGGCGCGTGGCTGGTGCCGCGCGGCCCGATCCCCGCCGACCTGCGGGTCGACGTCCCCGACCTGGAGTCCGCCCTGCTCGCGCTGCTGGACGGCGCGACCGCCCCCGAGCTGACCGGAGCAGCCTGATGAGCACCGTGCCGACCGACCTGATCGACGTTGCGAGCCCCGTCCGGCTGCGCCTGGCCGGGCTGACCGGCGGCGCGACCGCCCGGCTGATCCGCACCGAGATCAGGCTGATGGTCCGCGACCCGATGACCCTGACCTTCGTCTTCGCGTTCCCGATCGTGACGATGCTCATCATCGGTGGGTCGTTCGGGACCACCCCCGACCCGGTCTTCGGGGGACAGAACCCGGCGCACTGGTACGTCGCGTCGTACCTCACCGTCGTCATCGGCGCGACCGGGCTGATCATGCTGCCCGTGCACCTCGCGTCCTACCGGGAGCGCGGGGTGCTGCGGCGGTTCGCGATCGCAGGCTTCCCGCGCTGGTCCTTCGCGCTGGCACAGCTCGTCATCGGCCTGACCACGATCGCCCTGGCCGCGGCCCTGCTGCTGGCGGTCGCCTGGCCGGTGTACGGCGTCCCGGTGATGGCGGAGCCGCTCCGGGTCGTCCTCGGGACCGTCGCCGGCGCCGTCGCGTTCGTGAGCCTCGGGGTCCTGCTCGGCACGGTCCTGCGCACGGCCCGCTCGGCCCAGGCCGTCGGCCTGCTGGTGTTCTTCCCGTCCTTCCTGCTCGGCGTCGGCGGCCCGCCGCCCGATGTCATGGGCTCCGCACTGCGGGCGGTCTCGGAGGTCCTGCCGCTCGCGGTGGTCACCAACGCGGTCCGGGAGCCGTGGCTGGGCATCGGCGACGGGACAGCGCCGCTGGTCGTCACCGTCGCCATGGCGGCGGTCGCGCTCATCCTCGCTGCGCGGCGCACGGCGCTGTAGGACGCTGCCGTCATGACCGACCGGAGGGTGCGCGGGGTGGCTCAGGCAGCCCTCGCGCTGTTCATCGTGGTCGGGGCCGCTCTCAGCGAGCAGCCGGTGAGCGTTGTCGTGGCTTGTTCGACCCTCGCGCTGGTTGTCACGGCGCTGATGCCCGGCTCCGGGTGGGTGGTCCTGGGCGCCGCCCTGGTCACCGGCGGCGCCGTCGCGGGCCTGTGTCACGGCTCGGCCGACAACGTCGGGTGGTTCGCGATCTGCGTGCTCGCCGGCTGGTGCGTCCTGCGCGGCGGTACCGGACCGGCCGCCGTCTTCACCGCGATCGCAATCGTTGTGTTCGTCCTGGAAGCGACCGTCTTCAGTGTCGAGGCCAGCTGGGTTGCGTGGATCGCCGGCACCCTGTTCACCCTGGTGGTCTGCCTGATGAGCCGGCGGCAGCACGAGCTGATCGAGCAGCTGCGGGAGGCCCAGGCCGGGCTCGCCGACCGGGTCCGCAACGAGGAGCGGAACCGGGTCGCGCGTGAGCTGCACGACGTCATCGCGCACTCGCTGACGGTCTCGCTGCTGCACGTCAGCAGCGCCCGGCTGGCCGTCGAGGACGACCCGGCGACGGCCGTCGAAGCGCTCGCGCAGGCCGAGGAGCTCGGTCGGCAGAGCCTCACCGAGGTCCGGCACGCCGTCGGGCTGCTGCGGGACGGTCCCGGCTCACGGACGCCGCTGCCCGGCGCCGGGCAGCTGCCGGCCCTGGTCGAGGGGTTCCGCCGGGCGGGGGCGCGGGTGGCGTACGACGTCGTCGGTGACCCCACCCGGCTGCCGGCGACGACCGGCCTGACGGTCTACCGGATCCTGCAGGAGTCGTTGACCAACATGGTGCGGCACGGGACCGGCACCCGGACGGCCGTGCGGCTGGAGGTCGACGACTCCTCCGCGGTGCTGACCGTCGACAGCGCCGGCACACCGGGCCTGGCCAGCGGCGACGGCGTCGGGCTGCACAGCATGCGGGAGCGGGCCGAGGCGCTCGGCGGTGAGCTCACCGCCGGGCCGACGGGCGCCGGCTGGCGGGTGCACGCGGTGCTGCCGTCGTGACTCTGGTGCGCGTGCTGCTCGTCGACGACCAGGAGCTGATCCGCTCCGGGCTGCGGGGGATCCTCCGGCCGCGCTTCGGGTTCGAGGTGGTCGGCGAGCTGTCCGACGGCGCCGGGGTGGTCGCCGCGGCGCAGCGGTGGCGGCCCGACGTCGTCGTGATGGACGTCCGGATGCCCGGCGTGGACGGGGTGACCGCGACCGGGCGCCTGCGGGGCACGCCGGACATGCCCCCGGTGCTGGTGCTGACCACGTTCGAGGACGACGACGTGCTCGCGGGCGCGCTCCGGGCCGGCGCCGCGGGCTTCCTGCTCAAGGGCGTTCCCGCCGACGACCTGCAGCGCGCCGTGCGGACGGTTGCCGAGGGCGGGTCATGGCTGGACCCGGCCGTGACGGGGCGGGTGCTGGCGGCGTACCGGGCGGGCCCGGTACGCAGGGACCCCGATCCGGCGCTCGAGGTGCTCACCGTGCGCGAGCGGGAGGTGCTCGCCCTCATCGGCGCGGGGCGCAGCAACGGCGAGATCGCCACTGACCTCGTCCTCGGCGAGGGCACCGTGAAGACGCACATCGGCCACGTGTTCGCCAAGCTTGCGCTCCGCGACCGGGCCGCGGCGGTGGTCTTCGCCTTCGACCACGGCCTCGTGGCGCCGCTCCCTGACCGTGGATGAGCTCTCTCGATCACCGGGACGGTGTACACCTGCTCGCCAAAACGGCGGCGCCAGGTGTCCGCTGGGTGTCAACTGGCTCGTTGACAGCGACCCGCTGGGGCAATACCGTCCTCGCTTCGAGTGTCGACTACGTCACACTGCCCGCCCAGGAGGCCGCTATGACCGCTGAACCCGCCGTCGGTAGTCCCGCCTGCCCGTCACGTGACTGGCACAGCGCGTTCGATCTCAGCGATCCGACGTTCGGGGACCAGTTCGAGCAGATCGCCGACGACCTCGTGGCCAACTGCCCGCTCGCGCGCACCGTGGACGACGAGTGGGTCGCCAGCCGCTATGCCGACGTCTCGCGGGTCCTGCTCGAGTCCGACCTGTTCTCCAGCGGGTCGGGGATCCGCGGCGCCAAGTTCCACCCGAAGGCCGACGAGCTGCTCAAGCCGAACGAGATGGACCAGCCCGAGCACGGCTGGCTGCGGCACTCCTGGGACCGGCACTTCACGCGAGCCGCGATCACTCAGCACGAGCCCTCGATCCGGGAGATCGTCAACGGCCTCATCGACGGCTTCGTCGACGACGGCCAGGTGGACCTCGTGGGCCAGTTCGCCGACCCGCTCGCGTGCCGCGCGTTCTGCCAGGCCGTCGCCAACATGCCGGTCGAGGACATGCCCTTCCTGCAGAAGCACTTCCAGGCAGCACTCACGGCTCCCAGCATCGAGGCCCGCACCGAGAGCTGGATGGCGACGCACGAGTATGTGGGCACGTTCCTGCAGCAGCGCCAACGCGAGCCGCGCCGGGACGACATCGTCGACACGATCCTGAACTTCGAGTACCCCGATGGCCGCGAGTACACCGTCGGCGAGCGCGCCTCCAGCCTCATGCAGGTCACGGCGGCCGGGCTCGTGACGACCGGGGCCATCGTCTCCGGGGCGATCTACCACCTCGCGGCCCACCCCGAGGACCGCGAGCGCCTGGCGGCCGACCACGCGCTGATCCCGACGGCGATCGAGGAGTTCCTGCGCGTCTACGTGGCCGCCCCCCTCGTGGGGCGGCGGTTGACGGCGGACACCGAGCTGTCCGGCGTGAAGATCAGCAAGGGCGACTTCATCTGGTACAACCTGGGCGGCGCGAATCGCGACCCCTCGGTCATCGAGAACCCGACGGTCGTGGACATCGCCCGGCAATCTAATAAGCACCTGACGTTCGCCACTGGCCGGCACCGCTGCCTCGGCCCGGAGTTCGCCCGGATGAACATCCGAGTCGCGCTGGAGGTCTTCCTGGACCGGGTCGGCGACTTCGCCCTCGCTCCCGGCTTCCAGCCGAAGTTCGAGGCCGGCATGACCCGCCGGATGACGTCGCTGCAGCTCACCTTCCCCGGCACCGCCGGCTGACCGGTTCTTCGCTGCTACGCCGGCAGCCTCTGGTGACCGAAGAAGGACCGGCGGACGATCAGCTCGGCGACCGCGGAGGGCACCATCGTCTTCCATTCCTCGTCGCCGGTGGCGATGCGGTGCAGGACGTCGCGGCTGTAGATGGGCAGGTAGTCGGGCCGGTAGTTGTCGAGGTTGACAAAGCTCCCCCGCCGCGCGAGGTAGTCGAACAGCGGCTGCAGTGCCGGCCCGACGGACAGGTCGTCGACCGTGACCAGTTCGCCCACCATGTCCTGGAGCATGGGGTAGACGAAGAGCTTGAGATCGTTCTTGAACAGCCGCCCGAAGCTCTCCAGGATGCCGCCCGGCAGCTGGGCGTGGTTCGACTCGTCGAACAGGCTGATGAGGCTGGGAACGCCCATGACGAACCCGATCCGCTCCTGGGTGCGCTGACCGAGGTAGGCCGCCAGCCGGTTGTACTCGAAGTAGTCCGAGATGAGCACAGTCATTCCGCAGGCCGCGAGCAGGTCGGCGCGCGCCAGGAAGTCACGACGGTCGACCTCGTCGCCGCCCGCCAGCAGGTTGCGCATGGTGAGCTCGGTCAACGCCAGCACCGGCCGGCCGGCAACGGCCGGATCCACCTCGAACTTGGTGCGGGCGCACTCGAGCATGTCGACGTTGACCACCGTTGGGGGCCGGAAGCTGCCACGCTCGACAAGGACCGCGTGCCTGCGGAGCACCTCACTGGGCTGCAGCACCTCCCGGTCCGGTCCGAACATGGCCACGCCGCTCAGGCCGAGCTGGACGAGCTTGAGCGCCATGAGCCGGTTGTCGACGCTGCGGAACTCGATGCCGCGAAACTGGATCATGTCGATCTCGATCCGCCCCGTCGTGAGCCGGTCGAGCAGGCTCGCGACCAGCTGATCGGGTTCGTGGCGTTCGAAGAAGGCGGCATGGAGCAGGTTGACGCCGACGACGCCGAGCGCCTCCTGCTGGAGTTTCGCGTCGTCGTCGAGCATGCGCACGTGCAGGACGATCTGGTTCGGCTCGTCGAACGGGTGCGCTTGGAAGCGGACCCCCATCCAGCCGTGGCACTCGTTGCCGCCGGCGTAGCTGCGTGCCACGACCGTGTCGGCGAACGCGAAGAAGGAAGTGCTGTCCCCGCGGGTCTCACCGAGTCGGTCGACGTTCAGGTTCAGCTCGTGGTCGAGCATGGCCTGCAGACGCCCGAGCGAGACGTAGCGCTGTGACTTGCCGTAGACGGCATCGCTGACCGCCATGTCGTAGGCCGACATCGACTTGGCGATGGTGCCGGCGGCGCCGCCGGCGCGGAAAAACCAGCGCGCGACCTCCTGCCCCGCCCCGATCTCGGCGACCGTGCCGTACCAGCGGGGGTCCAGGTTGATCCGCAGCGCCTTCTGCAGCGTGTCCGCCGCGAGTTCCATGGAGACCACACCAATCGGTGCTTCGTGGGTCGTGGGGTTCGGGAACCGAACGCGATCACCCCTGGCTGCGCCGACTCTAACCCCGCACCGCCCCCTCAACATGGCGCTGCTCGCTCGGCCTCGGGAGCGTCGCGGACCAGCTGGCGCGGGAGGGACTGGGCCAGCACACGACAGTCCTGCATGCGCCGCTGTCACCGCACCCCTGCGCCGAGGCCGGCCTGACGTGGTACGGCGACGCCGCACTAGGCCGCGGTCTCGACGCTGCTCTCGAGGGGAGCCTGATCGACCTCCTGGTCCTCGATGGGCCGCCCGCCGACACTGCAGAGAAGGCCCTGGCGCGTCAGCCCGCCCTTACCGCCCTCGCGGCGAGGCTGGCCCCGGCCGCAACCATCGTCCTCGACGACGTCGAGCGACCCGGCGAACAGGAGGTGCTGCGCCGCTGCAGGCTTCCGGGATCGAGTTCGAGCAACGAGCCGCCGAAGCAGCCGTCGCGCTCGGGCGGACGGCTGGTGTCGGCGCGAGCACGGCACCGACCCACGGCTGACCGAGTCCGCTGGCCGGGAGCCGGCCTCGGTCGGCCGGTCAGGCAAGTGGCCCGGTGAGGTGGGGTAGGACGTCCGAGAGCCATCGCAGCGGAACCGCCATCGACTCCCGGGGTGCGAGCAACCGCACAGCAGCAGCGGTGCGACCGCCGTGCTCCCGCCGTTCGTGCGGGTCCCCGCCCTGACGGCCGTCGGGACGATCAGCTGGGAGGGGCTGGGCGGCGGCGGGCGGGCGGCACGGTCGGCGCGGCGCCGCTGGCCACCACCCGGTTCGCGATGGTGCCCAGGCCCTGCACGGTCATCGTCACGACGTCGCCGGGTCGCAGCGGCGGTGGCTCCTGGATCCCGCTGCGACCCCACAGCTCCGCCAGGCACCCGCCCCCTCCGCAGGTGCCCGAGCCGAGCACGTCGCCGGCCCGAACCAGGCTGCTGCGGCTGGCGTACGCGACCAGGTCCTCGAAGGACCACGCCATGTGGGAGAGCAGGTCGCGCCCCACCTGCCGGCCGTTGACCGACACCGTCATGTCCAGGCCCAGCAGGCCGGCGGCGTCGCGGAGGGGCTCGAGCTCGTCGGCGGTGGTGATCCAGGGGCCGAGCGTGCCGGCGAAGTCCTTGCCCTTGCAGGGTCCGAGCCCGACCCGCATCTCCCGGCGCTGGAGGTCGCGGGCCGACCAGTCGTTGAAGATGGCGTAGCCGAAGACGTGGTCGCGGGCCTGCTCCGGGGACAGGTCGCGGCCGTCCCGCCCGATGACCGCCGCGACCTCGAGCTCGTAGTCGAGCAGCGTGCAGCCGGCCGGCACGGCGACGTCGTCGCCGGAGCCGACGAGGGTGTGCGGGTTGGTGAAGTAGAAGGTCGGGGCGTCGTACCACTCCGGCGCGACCGTGGCACCGGGCGAGACGCTGCGCATCGCACCCTCGACGTGCTCCTCGAAGGTGAAGAAGTCGCGCACGGTCGGGGGTCGCAGGGGCGGTCGCAGCCGGACGGCCGCGAGCGGGACCGCCGCGGAGCCGGCGGCCGCCTCTCCCGCGGCAAGCGCGGCGGGCAGACCGGCCTGCACCAGCTGGAGCACCGTGCCACCGTCGGGCAGCGGATGCACGGCGTCGCCGACGACGACGCCGCCGCGCTCGGTGCCGTCGTGGACGAAGGTCGCGAACCGCACGCTACTTCCCTGCCAGACCGGCGGCCGCTTCTCGACGAAGGCGGCCGCGCCCTCCCTGGCGTCGGCGGATCCGACGACCTTCAACAGCAGGGCTGTCTGACGCTCCCACACCTCGCCGGGCGGACGCGCCCGACTCGCTGAACACGACGGCGACCCGGTCCGGCGCGCACACCAGCGCGTGGGTGGTCACCCACCAGCCCTGGGTAGCGGCGTAGCTGGACGAGCGTCGCCGGTACACACGTCTCCCGCGGTCCCAGCAGGAAGCCCCCGATGAGCAGCGCGTAGTCCGGCGCCGGGATCTCCTCGCAGACCTCCGGGTGCTGACCGTGGAGCCAGTCCACCGCCCCCGCCGGACCAGAGCGACCGTCGGGTCCATCACGGCATCCCGGCCGGCGCCCGGTACAGCGCCCGCAGGTCCTTCTTGAGCACCTTGCCGCTGGCGTTGCGGGGCAGGGCCGGCACGATCTCCAGCGACGTCGGGCACTTGTAGCCGGCCAGCCGGGCCCGGCTGAACGTCAGGACCTCGTCGAAGCTCAGCGTGGCGCCCTCGCGCAGCACGACCACCGCTTTAACGGTCTCCCCCCACCGCTCGTGCGGGACCGCGATCACCGCGACGTCGGCGACGGCGGGATGGCCGGCGAGGGCGTTCTCGACCTCCGCTGGGTACACGTTCTCGCCGCCTGAGATGATCAGGTCCTTGAGGCGGTCATGGAGGAAGACGAAACCCTCCGGGTCGCGGTGGGCGGCGTCGCCGGTCCGCAGCCAGCCGTCCTCGACGAGCGTCGCGGCCGTGACTTCCGGCTGGCCCCAGTAGCCGGCCATGTTCTGGCCGCTGCGCACCCAGATCTCGCCCACCTCGCCGTCGGCGACGTCCTGGCAGGTGACCGGGTCCTTGACGGCCATCTCGACCCAGGGCAGCGGGCGTCCGACGGAGCGGAGCAGGTGGGGCCGCCCGCCGCCCGGGTCGTGGTCCTCCGGCGGCAGCACCAGCACGGTGCCCGAGGTCTCGGTCATGCCGTAGACGCCGAGGAAGCCGCAGCCCAGCCGCTCGATGGCCCGCCGCAGGAGCGGCTCGGTCATCGGGGCGCCGCCGTAGCCGATGAGCTGGAGGCTGGACAGGTCGGCGCCGTCGACCGCGGGGGCGTCGAGCACGGACTGCACGATGGCAGGCACCCAGAAGGCGTGGGTGACCCGGTGCCGCTCGACCTCGGCGAGCAGCCGGGCCGCCGCCGCCTCGCGCACCAGCACCGTGTGCCCGCCCTGGCTCAGCGCGGTCAGGCCGTAGCCCGCCCCGCCGATGTGGAACAGCGGTGACGCGACGAGGTTGACGCTGTCCGGCCCCATCTGCCAGGCCGTGCCCGCCATCTGCGCGGTGAAGGCCAGGTTGGCACTGGTGATCATCGCGCCCTTGGGCCGCCCGGTCGTGCCGGAGCTGTAGAGCTGGAGCACCACGTCGTCCGGGGACGCCGGCACGGCGGGGTCCGTGGCGGACCCGGCCGCCAGCCAGGCCTCGTAGGCCTCCCCCAGGACGACCACCGGCACGGCGAGGTCGGCGGGCACGAGCGGCAGCTGCTCCTGCCCGACGAGTAGCACGGACAGCCGGGCGTCCCGGACGACCTCGGCGACCTCTGGCGGGGCGAGCCGCCAGTTCAGACCCACCGCGACGGCTCCGAGCTTGCTGCAGGCGAAGGCCACCTCGAAGAAGGCCGGGCTGTTCTTGTCGAGCACGGCGACCCGGTCGCCCCGGCCGACCCCCGCCGCAGACAGCGCGTTCGCGGCCTGCGAGGAGCGGGCGTGCAGCTCGGCGAAGGTCAGCGTGACGTCCCCGCACGACAGCGCCGGGGCGTCCGGGCGGGAGGCGGCGTGCCATCGCACCAGGTCGGCGAGCAGCAGGCTCATGGCGCCGGGCTAGTAGCTCTTGGGCAGCCCGAGGCTGTGCTGCCCGATGTAGTTGAGGACCATCTCGCGGCTGACCGGTGCGGTGCGCAGCATCCGCGCAGTGAACCAGAGGTCGGAC